>PVMK01188878.1_pt1 | contig 108263 bp, 102 predicted proteins | sample 1853481 | NCBI WGS metagenome assembly PVMK01 (sample SAMN08533507, study PRJNA380276) | Marine sediment metagenome, whole genome shotgun sequencing project.
AAGTTGAGCTCGTCGTTCGGGTGCCGAAAAATCGCCGCGTAGCCGGGGAGCAGGTCGCGCTCCATGTAGCAGATCCCGTCGGTGTCGAAGTCATGGGTGCCGCCCTCGATGAACGAGCGGCTGCAAATTGCTTGCGGGTTGTCTTTGACGATGCCGAGCGAGCGAGCGAGCTTCGAGTGTGCGCCATCGGCCAGTACCACGACCCGAGCTTTGAAACGCTTGCTCCTCGAGGACATCGTCCAAGACCCGGTGCGGTCGTCGAAGTCGAGCGTGTCGACGGGCGTCTCCTCGACGAGCTCTGCACCGACGGACTGGGCGGCGCGGACGATGCGCTCATCCATGATGATTCGCTTCGCCGCTAGCGGTGTCCCCTTGGGATTCTCTGTCGAATCACTCAGGCACGGAATCCCCGAAGGGCTCACGAAGCCCCCGGCCGTCGTGAATACACACTCGCCAGCCTCGATCATTTGGTCCAGGACACCCATGCGCTTCAGGTGTTCTTGGGCGCGCGGAATCACGGCGTCTCCACAGAACTTGTCGCGAGGAAATTTCGCCTTGTCGAGAAGAAGAACCTGAGTGCCACCTTTGGCGAGATACCAAGCACAGGTCGCACCCGCCGGTCCCGCCCCCACGATTGCCACATCGTACATGCTCGTCATGCAGTACTTCTATCGAACTCGTGCGGAACGTTCAATACCGACGTCGCCCAACTACGATGCCGTCAGTTTTGGATTTCGAATTTCATGCCGGCGTCTCGGAGCCGTTCGACCAAGCGCATGCCCATTGCGACGGTCGGCGTAGTCACACCGCCTTCGCTTCGTAGCTCGGGGCCTTCGAGCGCAAGGCACAGGGCCGCCTCGCTGAGCATGATCGACGTCGCCCCGTAGCCCGGGTCCTGAAAGCCCTCGACGAGCCCACGAACCTCGTGGCCGTCGCCGAGCGCGATGAGCCTGGTTTTGAAGAATCCGTTCTCGCGGGCTTCTTTGTCGGGCCCTTCTCCCGGAGCGGGCAGTCGCTTTTCGACGATCGGCCGAGTGACCGGGAACGCGATCAGACCTAAGAACCCCGCCACACCGCCGGCGATCGTTGCAGCCCGCGCAAAGCCCTTGGCGCCTTTCCCCGTGGTCATCACTTCCGAGTAGCAAAAGCCCTCACCCCAGGGGAGCCCCATCAACGCGTGGCTCCGTCGCACGATGCGTGTATTGATCCCCGCCATGAGGAAAGGCGCGGTCCACATATCGAAGTCCTTATCGAAGCGGATCCCGGTTTGGTCACCCTTGTCGGGTCCGCGAACTCCTTTGGGGTTCAGGGCATACGGGTTCCCAAGGACCTTCCGCAGGTTCGGATCCGCTTTCAAGTCGTCGACCATGTTGATCATGGTCGCGAGTGTTCCACCGCTCGGCCCGCCGCTCATCTCCCCGGCGGCCATCTTGACCTCGGGCGCGTAGGTGCCGTGCCGCTCCTTCATGGCCTCTTGCACCATCAAGGTGCCGAGGTCTGACGGAATCGAATCGTAGCCGCAACAATGGACGATGCGCGCGCCATTCTCTTTGGCTGTTTCGTGGTGCGCGTCGATCACCTCTCGAACGAAGTTGGGCTCGCCCGTCAAGTCGCAATAGTCGGTCGCGTTTCGCACACACGCAGCGACGAGCTCATGGCCGTACTTTGCATAAGGACCTACGGTGGTGATCACGACCTCTGCACGCGAAGCGATCGCATCGAGCGACTCGGCGTCGAAGCTGTCGCCTATCAAAATAGGCAGCTCGGGTGCGCCGATCTCCTGGGCTATCGTTTCGACCTTTTCCCTGTTGCGACCGGCAAGCGCGAGTCGAAGCCCGGTCTTGTTCCCGTCCTTGTGCAAGTAGTTGCGCACGAGGTACTCGGCTACGAGCCGTCCGGTGAAACCGGTTGCGCCCCAAAGGACGATATCAAAGTCGCGGGAACGATTGCGGACACGGGGGGCAGCCATGGCGCAGACATAGGGCAGAGACACTATCGACGCCACCCCGGTGGAATCAGGCCTACTCAGCACTTCGCGTTGCGCGGGCTCAGAGCTGCCGGCCATTCGGATCGGCCGCTTTCAAAAAAAAAGACCGAAAAGAGCGCTGCGCCAATTTTGCGTCTCAGATCGGGTCCTGTCGCTGAGCGGTGGATGGTGGAGGTTGAATCGTCGCGAGATCTGGCTGAGTGGTCGATAGGAAGCTCGGCCGTCCATGTGGGTGATAATGGGCAGCGCCGAGGAGCCTTTCGATACTTTGCATCGCGCGATCGGAGCCAGTAAAGGTCGACCCATGCAAGGCAGTACCCTGGTCCGGCTGCGGACCAACGAGAAGACCGCGCGCCCGGGCCTCGCACACAAGGCGCGCCAAGTCGGGATGAACCCCAACCATTGGTACCCCGCGGCGTTCAGCGACGAGGTGAAGCGCAAGCAGGTGATCGAGACGCGCTTCTCCGGAGAAGACATCGCAATCTTCCGCGGAGAAGACGGCCTGGTCCAGGTCCTCGAGAACCGTTGCGCCCATCGACACATCAAGCTGAGCCACGGAAGCGTCGAGAACTGCAACCTCGTGTGCCTTTATCACGGTTGGACCTACGACCGATCCGGCGAGCTCGTCGGCACCAAGCACGACGATTTCGGCAAGAAGCTTCCCTCCGCCCGGGTCCGCAGCTACCCGACCCGCGAGCGTTACGGGATCATCTGGTTCTTTCCGGGAGACCCCGCGCTCGCCAAGATCACACCGCTCGTGGAGATCCCGAACTTCGAAGGCCCCGATGCCTGGGCGTCCTTCACCTTCGCCTACACGTGGGCGAGCCCACCACTCGATGGTCATCGACAACCTCTGCAACCTCACCCACCTTTGGGTGCATGGGAGGTGGATCGTGTACGCCGACACGTTCCTGGCCGATCACACTCTCGAGGGCGACAAGATCACGCTCACCTGGAGGCACCAGCTCCGGCGCGACTACCAGTATCCGCTCACTCGGCGGGTCTTCGGGAAGAACGGTGGCTCCGAAAGCGACACCTTCATGACCTACGACTACCCGTATCAGAGCGCGGTGAGCAACGATCGGGTGCGTTCGAACAACTTCATGCTTCCGATGGATGATACCCACACGAAGGTGTTTTCGCTTCAACAGTGGAAGCCCGCGCAGATCCCATTCACCAAGGGTCGTTTGTTCCCCCGCCGCATGGCGCAGATGGTGATGCCTCTACTTCGACCGTACGTGAAAGAGGTCTTCCGTCAGGACGGCTTCACCGTCGAAGAGGAACAGATCGCCTACCAGCGCTACGCCGACAAACCCATCCCCGAGCCCAACCCCGCCGTGAACCGCTTCAACAAACTCACCGTCCAAAAATGGAACGACTACCTAGAGTACGGCCAAGCCGGCAAGCTCACCGACCAGCAACTCGCCGAGCAAACCCGCATCAAAAAACTCTAGGGGACACGCGGCGGTCTCAAAGGGGTGATGCAACGAGTTGAGCAAATTTCTGGGCCGGTGTCATCCACCCGAGAGTCTGACGAGGGCGAGTATTGAGCTCGTGGGCGATTCGATTGAGCTGATCGTTGCTCACGGTCGACAGGTCGGTGCCTTTGGGCAGGTACTGGCGCAGTAGGCCGTTGGTGTTCTCGTTGGTGCCACGTTGCCATGGGCTGCGTGGGTCACAGAAGTAGACCGGCACACCGGTGGCCACGGTGAAGCGGATGTGCTCGGTCATCTCCGCTCCCTGATCCCAGGTCAAGGGACCGCTTCAGTGCTTGCGGTAGATGCGTCATCTTGCGTGAGATGGCTTTGCGCACGGTGTGAGCCATGCGGTCGTGGGGCAGCCGGACCAGCATCACGAAGCGTGTGCTGCGTTCGACGAGGGTACCCACTTGGCTCTTGCTGTCTTTGCCGATGATGAGGTCGCCTTCCCAGTGACCCGGGACCGCGCGATCCTCGATCTCAGCAGGCCGTTCGCTGATCAACACCATATCGGCAATGCGGGTGGGCATTTTGCGTTCACGGTCCCTGGGCCGTCGTTGTGCCCGACCCGTGCGCAAGGCTTTGCGTAACTCGGCTCGAAGTCCTCCTCGACCCTGCAGATACAAACATTGATAAATGGTTTCGTGGGACACGCGCTTGTGCGGCGCAGCGTAGCGCTGACGTAGATAGGCCGCGATCTGTTGAGGCGACCACCTGCGTTTGAGCTTGTGCGCCACCAAACGGGCGAGTCTGTGATCGGTCAGCAGCCTGCGAGCTTTGGGGCGTCGTGCTCGACGCCGGGCTGCCCGATGCGCACTGGCTGCTCGATAGCGCACTGCACCCCCGTTTCGGCGCACCTCCCGACTGACCGTGCTGGTGGGTCTCCCCAACTGCTTGGCGATGGCGGCCAAGCTGTGGCCTGCGGCCAAGCCTCTCGAGATCTGCTCCCGCTCCTCCAAATACAAACGCGCTCCGGGCATCTGTTGCACCTTTTGCTAAGGGTCCGACTTCTATACAAAACCCCATGGGCGTTGCATTGACCCCCTGAGCGCAACCGCTACCCTCCCAAAACCAACCCAATTTCAACAACTTAGTACCCACACCGCGCAAACCCAACCGCCTACGGGCTCAGCGCTGGTGTGCTACGCATGAGGCGATGTCGATCGTCGTCTATCAGTACCCAAACTGCGGTACCTGCAAGAAGGCGCTCACGTTTCTCGACGAAGCGGGGGTCGAGTTCAAGCCGAAGGACATCGTCGCCAATCCGCCGTCGAAGGTTCTCCTCGAGAAGGCCCTCAAGCTGTCGGGACTCCCCGTCAAGAGGCTCTTCAACACCTCGGGGAAGAGCTATCGCGAGGGCGGATTCAAGGACAAGCTCCCGACGATGAGCGACGCAGAGGCACTGACCGCGCTGGCGGAGGACGGCAAGCTAGTCAAACGTCCCTTGGTCCTCGGAGACGGCTTCGCCCTAGTCGGCTTCCGAGAAGACGAATGGCGAGAAGCACTCGGGATCTGAGTCCGCGCGCCTAGACGTGCGCAAGGTAGTATGCATCGCGTGGGGCAGACGGACAACGATCGCTTCAACGACGACCCGGCGCGCCGCGATGCCATCGCAAGCCTGAGCAAGTTGTTCCGAGCCATCGCCGCCTGGTCTTACGACCACCGTTGGGTAGTTCTGATCGGTAGCTTCGCGGCGTGGGGTCTCGGCGGCTATTTGGCGTACGGCGCCCGCATCGACAACAGTTTCGATGCGTTCTTCGACACGGACGACCCGACCTACGGTGCGTATCAGCGTTTCCGCGAGGACTTCGAATCCGACGAGACCGCGTACATCGTCTACCGCGTTCCCGAGGGGCCTTGGAACATCGAGGTGATGCGCAAGATTGAGCGGCTCACCAGAGCGCTCGAAGACGAGGTTCCTTTCGTGAAAGAGGTGACGAGCCTTTCCAACGCGGAGTTCATGGAGGGGGCGCCTCCCGACGACATCCTCGTCTACGACCTGCTAGCGAAGTTCCCCGAAGACCAGGACGAGCTATTCGTCATCAGAGACAAAGTGATGAAGAAACCACTCTACGTGGGTGGGCTCGTCAGTGCTGATACGACGCTCGGCGCCATCATCGTCGAAATGACTCGCTCGAGCATCGATCCCGTCGAGGAGATCAAGCTCGACCCGGACGGTGGAGATGGTCTCGACAACCTCTATCCCCAGGTGAGCTTCGATGCGATCGAGGACATCCTCCAACGCCCCGAGTACGCCGGCATCGAGTTCTTCCATTCCGGGGACGTGGCGCTCAACGCCACGTACAACCGCATCCTCTTCGAAGAAGACCTACCGCTGATCCTCAGCCTCACCGTCTTGGTGATTGCCCTGAGCCTCGCCCTCGTGTTTCGGCGGCCAATCGGCGTGATCGGCCCCTTCATGGTCGTGGCCTTTGCGATGGCGATTTCAGTGGGCGTCATCGGACTCCTCGGCTGGCGCATCGATTTCATGTTCGGCCTGATGCCCACGCTCTTGATCACGGTTGGTGTGGCGGACTCCGTGCACATCCTGTCGGAGTTCAGCATCTATCAACAGCGTCTGCGCGATCGCCGCGATGCGATCCGCCAGACGCTCTATTTGGTAGGCGCTCCTTGCCTGCTCACCAGTCTCACGACCGCCGCGGGTTTTCTCTCGCTTTCCCTCTCTCCGGTGAAGTCGGTTTCGCACCTCGCGGTCTACAGCGCGGCAGGCGCGGTCGCCGCGTTCCTTGCTTCGATTTCCATCCTAGTGGCTTTCCTTTCTTTCGGTCGCCGCGTTCCCGTTGAGGCATCTGCCGAAAAGGAGCGTGCGAGGGCCAAGGGCGGTGCGCGCTTCGTGGCTGCGTTGCGCTCCGTGGCCGCGTTCGTGATCCGTTTCAGAAATCCCATTCTCGTCACGTTCGCCCTGATCTTCATCGCCTCTGCTTGGGGAATTTCGATGCTCACCGTGGATTCGAACTTCCTCACCGAGTTCTCAGAGAGTGTCCCCGTACGTAGGACCACGAAGTTCATCGACGATCACATGTCCGGAACGAGCTCGATCGTGTACCTCTTCGATAGCGGCGAGCCCGACGGGATCAAGGAGCCATCCGCACTACGCGAAATAGAACGGGTGCAGCATGAGGCCGAGCGACACTCGCTGGTCACCAAGACCTACTCGGTCGTGGACCTCTTGAAGGACATCAACCAGAGCTTCCACAATGGTGATCCCGCGTACCACAGGATTCCGGAGACTCGGGAGCTGGTGGCGCAGTACCTGCTCGTCTACGAGATGTCCGGCGGGGAGGAAATCAGGGACTATGTCTCTTTCGACTACGCTCGCGCGAGCCTCGAACTGCGCTGCAAGCAGGTCGAGACCAGCCGCCTTCAGGCATTCGTCGACGAAATCGACGGTTACCTCGAGCGAGAGCCATTGAACGCAACGACCGTCAGCACGACCGGCATCGGAGCACTCTGGCTCAAGTTCGTCGATTACATCACGTGGAGTCAAATCCAAGGCGCGCTGCTCGCATTCGTCGTGATCAGCTTGATGATGTGCTTCGTCTTTCGCTCGTTCAAGATCGGTCTCTTGTCGATGATTCCCAATCTTTCGCCCGTGATTCTCGTGCTTGGCGGCATGGGCTGGGCGGGCATGCCCCTCGACTACTATCGACTGCTCATCGCCCCGGTGGCGATCGGAATTGCAGTCGACGACACGATTCACTTGCTCACCCGTTATCATCACGAGTTCCTGAACTGCCGAGACTACGAGAAGGCGCTCTACGCCTCGATGGAGGACGTGGGCCGCGCACTCTTCATCACCTCGGCCATCTTGGTTGCTGGCTTTCTGATGAACGGATTCTCCGTCATGGACAGTCAGAAGAGCTTCGGCATGCTGTTGGCGGCGGTCATCGCGACGGCGCTCATCGCAGACTTCCTGCTCATGCCCGCGTTAGTGCTCTGGCTGAAGCCTTTCGGTCCTGAAAGCCGTCAATAGCGCGTCTCAGAAATCGGCTTGCGCGCCATGATCGCCCAAGTGCTCGACGGTAGGAAGACGCCCCCTTCACGCAGATGCGGTTCGAAGAGGGTGTGAAGTGCTTTGCGGAATGTGGGCAACTGCTGTTGGCCCGCTTCGCCGGCCTCGCGGATGATTTCACCCGATGGCCCGACGAGGATTTGGTAGTCGATGGCTTCTTCGACGTCGCGGCCGAGCCGAATGTCGACCTCGATTTTTTTGAAGAGGTCGACGGTGGGAAATCCGGATGCTTCCAGCATAGCTCGGTCGGTCTCTTCACTGGCCATCGAAAAGGGGCCGGGGCCGCATGTCACCGCGTCGTTTCCAGGGGGTGGCAGGAGCTCCAACGCGACTTTCTTAGCTGCATGCCAAGCCGGGTTGTCGTCGAGTGATCGCCACACGATCATGCAGAGCTTGCCGCCGGGCTTGAGCGCACGCCGGATGTTGCGCATCGCTCTGACCGGGCTCTGGAAATACATCATCCCGAAGCGCACGTACGCCACGTCGAAGTAGTTTTCCGGAAGGTTGGCGATCATCGCATCGCCATGCTCGTAGCGGACGCTGTCGAGGCCCGCTTCCTGGCGCTCTTGTTCGGCGATTGAAAGGAAAGCATCGGTGCAGTCGATGCCGAGCACCTCTCCTTCGGGTCCGACCTTGCGCGCGAGTGCCAGCGATGTTTCGCCGAAGCCACAGGCCACGTCGAGGACCTTGTCACCCTTTTGAATGTCGAAGTCGACGTCCGCGATGTCGCTATGGAGTCGGCCGTTGCCCGAAAGCAAATGGCGGAATCGAATCCATTTGGGGGTTAGAATCTCGTTCCAGCATTCGACGTATCCAAGGTTGTCCTGAGCGATTTCCGGCATGGTTCATCTCCTGTTCATGCAAACCACCCTACGAATGTCCCATGTGAGGAAGCGTTTGAACTACCGTGGAAAGTTCAGAGACATGCGAAAGCTGAGAATATCTTTTAGTTTTAGGTAGTTACAGGTCCGTCCGGAGGCCGCGAACGTTCATTCCTGTTTCTCTTGGAGTCCGTACTTCTTGTTGATCTCGTCATACGTGGGCTGAATCACGTCTTTCACATCTAGTTTGCCGCTCGAAATCTCGTCCGAATAGGGAATCCTCGTTGCTGGATCGGGGAGCTGCGGCTTGTCGGTGGCGGGCGGGGGCCAGACGTCCTCGTCGACGACTGCCATGCGCACGCGAATATCGTCCTTGGTGATGTTCCAGACCATGTAGTCGATGGAAAGACTCAACGGACCGTCGTAGGTCGTGCGGATACGATCATTGATCGCTGCCGTGGTGTCGAAGTCCTTGAAGAAATGATACGCGACCGCCATCCGCGGCTTGATGATCGACATCACTTTGCCAAACGCTTCCGGTGCGGTGTGGATCTGGGTGCCCACCGCGAGAGCGCTTTGTGGTGTGAACCGGAACTTGTCGATCATGTCCGGGACGGCAATGAAGCACTCGTGAATCGCCAAGTCGGCGCCCGTCGCATACTTCACGTACCACTTGTTCGGATAGGTGTCCCCGCCAAACACGAACTTGAAACCGTTCCACTCGACGATGAAACTCACGGGACCATCCAGGGCGTGGATGGCCGGAAGGGAACGAATCGTAACGCCGTTCTCCTGATAGACGATTGCGTTCACTCCCATGTAGTCGAACTCGGTGACGTCGAAATGGTATCCTCGCGGATCGGTGAGTCCCTGTCGGCCATCGAGGTCCCAGGTAAGCGCTTTTCGTAGGTGATCCAGAGCGTACTTCGTGCCTCTCTCGGGTGTCTCGCCGCTCGGTCCCCACACGCGAAGTGGCCTCTGACGGCCGGCCAACGCGCCACCGACAAACAAGGCATCCAGATCACCGAAGTGGTCGGTATGCAAGTGGCTCAGGAAGACCTTGTCGAGGTAGTTGTAGGGGATCTGAAGCGCTGCGATACGCTCTGCCGAGCCGGTCCCGACATCGAAGATGAACTTGTCACCGTTCCCGAGCTCGAGCAGCCAGCACGACGCCGCTTGTTTCGGACGCGCCGTAGGCATGCCGGTGCCACAAGCGATCAACCGCATTTCGTCCGGCCGGAGGTCCTCGCTATTAGGCGTGTAGAAATCGCGAGCGCGCGCCTTGACCGGGGAATACTTCGCGACCGTGCCGGCGTCTTGATGTGCTTGTTCCGACTCCTGCGAAGCTTGGTCGCTCTGTGGGGGCTGCGACGCTGGTTCGGGCTCGGCTGGCGTGCAACCAAGAACGTAGCCACTGATTCCAGCGATGATCGCCACAATCAACATCGGTGGGCCCGCCCGTTTGATTCGTGCCATGGAATTCTTTCTCCTTGATCGCTGAATGATCGAAGACCTTGTCCTCCCGAGCAACGGCAACGTCAAGCACTCTTTTCAAGTCTGAGAACTAGGCGTTGGAAGTGCCGGTGTGAGAGATCGAAAGTGTCGCTAGCGTTGTGCGTCGAGGGCGGAACGGAAGCCACGCGCGAGCTCGGCGGCGGGGCCCTTTCCCCAAAAGTGGGTGAAGTAGTACGCGGGCTCCTCGCCGACCATGTGATTGTGAAGCGCAACTACGTGGATGCCTGCGCGACGGAGGGCACGTAGAACGGGCTGTACTTCGCTGGCAGTCATGGCGAAGTCGCCGTCGATCGCCGCAAGCTCGTCGCTTCCGGTAAAGGCGGCCCAGGTCGTCAGCCCCATCGAGCTACTGAACGGTGTGCCGTGCATCGCAGCCTCTTTACCAATGACGACCTTGACGACGCCTCCGTCCTTGACGGCCTTTCCTGGCCGATGATGCGGCCGATCATCGCTGCATCGATCTCGCCGGATGCTGGTGCTTCACCTGGAAACGAACGTGCCGGTACAGCAAGCCCACTGCGAACATGGCGAACCGCATCCCACATGGCTCTAACGCCGCGCGCGAGTTGCACCGCGTCGCCGTGCCCACCGATGTGCATGAAGTAGACACGAGGCTCGTCGTACAAAGAAAGTGGTTGTGCAGCGCTGTAATCTCGAGTCCATGGGCGAAGGCCGCATCCATTGCGGGACTGACCTCATCCTGGAAGACTACGGTGTCTCCCATGAGCATGGTTCCGGTTGGGGTAGGCGCAAAACCAGCCCACGAAGTCAGGCCCGGCGGCGACAGGGAACGACATCCCGTCGACATGAACCGGGACATCGGAGCGTGCCCAGGTTACCCGCACGATGCCGTCGCCCGTGATGGTGGCGGTCGCTCCTGCCGCGGAACCAATCGCCTCTGCGTCGAGGGGCATCGCAGGCGTGCTTGGTGTCGGCGGCGCCGCGTCCTCACACGCCACGACCGCGAACACGATGAGCAGGAGGGAGCTCGTTCGTTTGCCCCACATTCGAGAACCATACCGCGAAAACGGGCGACTCACTCGTGGACGGTGACTTTGACCATTTGCACGGGAGTTGTGGGTCGGTCGCCGGGAGCCGGTTTGGGTCGTCTCGATCTTCTTGACGACGTCCATTCCGCTCACCACTTTGCCGAAGACGGGGTGCTTGGACGCTCCTGGGCTAAACCAGTCCAGGTTTTGGTTGTGCACGACATTGATGAAGAACTGACAGCTGCCGCTGTTCGGCCGACCCGTGTTGGCCATCGATAGAGTGCCGGGTTCGTTCGAAAGCTTTGCGTTGGGCGGGTGCTCGTCTTCGATGCAGCCGTTCGGGCTGTCACCAGTGCCAGCGCGCGGGCTGTTGGGGTCGCGGCTGTGTGGGCATCCAAACTGAATCATGAAGCCGTTGATGACCCGGTGAAAGTGAAGTCCATCATAGAAGCCGCTCTTGGCGAGCTCGATGAAGTTGCCCGCAGTAGTCGGCATGAGGTCGGTGAACAGCTCGATTTCTACGTTTCCGAGCGAAGTTTCGAGAGTTGCTGTGGGATTTGCCATGGCCCAGGCCTATCAGCTTTCCTCGGCGCGTCGAGACTTTTTGTTTCGATGGTAAGTGAGCGTGAACCCACGCACCGACCCTCGGAGCTCAAGCATACAGAGCGGCGATGTCGTCAGCGTACTTGTCGGTGACGACGTTGCGCTTGACCTTCATCGTCGGCGTGAGCTCGTTCCCGTCGACCGTAAACTCCACGGGTAACACCTTGATCCTCTTGATGGTCTGGTACCTGGCCACCCTGCTGTTGCAGTCGGCTTCGACTCGATTCTGAAGGTATTCGCTGACTTTGGGGTTCTTGGCCAGAACCTCGAGGGAGTCGACGGTGACGCCAGCGGCGCTTGCGACCTTGTCCAGGTTCTCGGGGTCGAGCGTGACCAGCGCGCAGAGGTAGGGTTGACGGTCGCCCACGACGACGACCTGTCCCACGCCCGGGATCTGGTTGATGTAGCCCTCCATTTCTGCCGGTGCCACGTTCTTACCGCCGGCGGTGATGAGGATGTCCTTCTTGCGACCAGTGATGGACAGAAAGCCGTCCTCATCGAAGCTCCCCAGGTCTCCGGTGTGCACCCAGCCATCGTCATCGATGAGCTCGGCGGTCTTCTCCGGCATGCGCAGGTATCCACCGGTCATATTCGCGCCGCGACAGATAATCTCGCCATCGTCGGCAATCTCCACCTCGCAGCCCGGAACCACCTTGCCCACCGTGCCGAAGCGAGGCTGCCCGAGGGGGCTGAGGGTGACGATCCCCGAGGTCTCGCTCATGCCATAGGCCTCGTGCACAACGATGCCGAGTGAGGCGAAGAACTCCAGAGTGCCCACCGAGATGGGTGCTGCGGCGGTGCCGGCGAAGTTGAGCTGGTCCAGCCCAAGGGCATTTTTGACCTTCGAGATGACCAACTTGTTAGCCAGTCGGCGCGAGAACGTGTTCACGTCTCTACCCGTGCGAATTTCTTTGTGAATCGCCGCCGCCTCGGTATTTCGTGCCCACGTCGCCAGCTTGGCTTTGATCCCCTTGGCCGCGGCCAGCTTGGCTTCGAGCGCTGCCTGGAACTTCTCCCAGACGCGCGGGACGGCCCCAAAAAACGTCGGGTGTACCTCGGCGAGATAGTCCTTCACCTCACTGAGCTCTGGGCAAAAGTAGACCTGCCCGCCGGTGGCCATCTGCATGAAGTTCGTGAGCAGCTGCTCTGCCACGTGACACAGAGGCAGGTAGCTGACGGAGCGGAACGCGTCGGGGTGGTCGAAGATCGGGACGTGCTTCATGATGCTGTCGCTCATGGCGACGATATTGCTCTGAGAGAGCATCACACCCTTGGCCACACCAGTGGTGCCCGAAGTGTAGATCAGCAGGCAGATGTCTTTCTCGTCGGTCGCGTCGATGCGCGCGTCGAGCTCAGCGTCGTCCTGCTCGCGTCCGAGCGCTCTGAGCGCATCCAGGGTCAGCGCCTCTTCGTCGAGGCCGTCGAGCATCGACACCACTTTCGTCAGCGTCCGGCCCCGCGCCTCGGCACCTTGACGCCAGCGGTCGAGCAAGAGCTTGCTGTCGGCGATGGCGATCGATGCCTCGGAGTTCTCGACGATGTGGCCAACCTGCTCGAGGGTGTTGGTTGGGTAGCTCGGGGCCGGGATGCCTCCGGCCAGCGTGATGCCGAACTGACAGATGACCCACTCGGGCCGGTTGGCGCCCACGATGGCGACGCACTGTCCCGCTTCGTGTCCCAGTGCGATCAGACCCTTTGCCACCTCTCGCGAGGCCGTCCAGTACTCGCCCCAAGTATACGATTTCCAGGCGCCGCTGCTGTCCTTCCCGTGGATGGCCGGCTCGTTGGCCCGCTCTACGCCCCAGCGCTTGAATTGCGCGGTCAATGTCTTCGGAGTGCTCATCGTCGTCCCGTTTGTCTTGGAGGGGCGTTAGTTCCGCGGGGAACAAATGACGACAGGGATTTCGCGGTCGCCGGCGAGTTCTTGATAGCCATCATAGCCTGGATACAGGGCATTGGCCTTGGGCCAGAGAACGGCTTGAGTGCCCACGTGCAGCATAAACCACGTGATGGGCCGCAGCTGTCCCACGCGCCCCATGAACCGCATGAAGGCAGTCTTCTCTTGGAAAGGCTCGACCTCCGGAACCAACGCGCTGATGTCCGACATGAGGCGACCCTAACACGCAAGGCCCGTGTTGTGGATCTACGTGTTACATCGGTCTAGGCTGTACAAGCCGCGCCACAAGAGTTCCCGGGCATGATGAAGGCGCTGCTCGAGCAGTTCGAGGACGGCCCCAAGCTACTCGGCTCCTAGTTGTTCATGTTCTTCTCCGGACAGCCTCGGCAATGGTGTCGGGGCTGTTTTTTCGCGGACGTGTCGCGGCGTGATAACAAGGTCGCGACATGGCAGCCAAGCGAGCTCAAAAGAAGTCGGGATCAACCAAGAAGCGCACTTCGCTTCCGAAGAAGAAGAGGGCAACCGGGCCAGCGCCGAAACCGAAGCCGCAGAAGCCCAAGATCGGACAGGCGTTCAAACCGGAGCCGAAGCCGAAGCCCGAGCCCAAGAAGACGGCGACGAGGAAGAAGGCCGCGAAACGTGGGGCCTAGCTGTTGCTCTGTCGCGGTGACGGAATCGCGGGTCGCGAGGATGCGCTCAAGTTGCTTGCTGGTCGGGCTACTGCTCCAACTCAAACGCCCCCACGTCGCACATCGCTCCCTGCGGCCGCGTCACGCCGCGCTGGTCGGTGTCCACCTCGCACATCTCTGCGGGAATCACGTCGATGGCGACGCTGCCCGCACCAAGCGCATGGGTCATCGTCGGTCCGCCGTTGTCGGCAAGCTCTCCGAGCTTCAGGTCGTCGGCGCTGACGTCAACCTGGTCAGCCCCGTCCGGGTCGAAGCCGCAGGTGTCGCCGGGGGATTCGATGTTGTAGCCGTTGGAGGTTATGGCTCCCTCTTCTTCAGTAACACAATCGCCATCCATCAGGCTGCTCGTCAACGTCAGGCGAGGGATCTGACCCAGGTTCAGCAGAAAGTAAGAATGTTACACAACCTGTTGGCCTAGATGACCGATAAGAGCGGCCCTCGATACCGACGGGGTGTGGTTACTGGACTTGCAGATGGCCCCGTAAACTCGTCGCTCTGCGCCGCGGACGGGGCTCACGAAAAAAGCAGGCCGGTTTTGCGACCTGCTCTTTTCGCGGCGTCCCCACCGGGACGTTAACGGTATTTCCGGGCTGTGCCGGGTTGCTGATCGGGTTCGCGGACGGGCTCCTCAGCCCAGGTACGCGCCAATGAGCGGTATCGCGTCTTCGACTTTCAGCATGACCTTGGTCTCGAACTCCATCCACTGCTGGTAGTTGAGGAGGTTTGCGTATCCCTCGGCCGGATCATCGCTCTCGGCGATGACGACACCGCCGCCGCCGTCGGCGTTCACATAGTGGGCCACGGTTCCGGGCGTGTTGCCGACCCTGGCAAATATGCCCATCAGTTCTTTGGTCTCTGCCTTGCTGATGTGCGGCTTCACCTTGTAGGTGGTGATGAATATCATTGTTCTACTCCTTCGTTTGGACGGGTAGTCCGGCGAGAGTACGCCCAAAAGACCTGCACCTGCGTCGCGAAAAGCGAACGGCTCGCGCTTTCTTCCGCATTTGGGCCTAAAGGAGGGATGACGGCGACCGCTCGTCGTCCGTGAAGTATTGGTAGACGCTGCCAGTGCTCGACCAGCATGGAGCCATAATCCAGCCCGGGCCCGACGCTCGGCCAACAATCCATGAGGCCGAGGGTTTCGTTTTTGCGAAACCCCCAGCCCCCCTGAATCCGGTTGAAAAAAGCCGTTGGCGTCCCCAGCCGGGTTTGAACCGGCGTTACCGGCGTGAAAGGCCGGGGTCCTGGGCCACTAGACGATGGGGACGATAAGCAAGTGAGGCTTGCGCCTCCGTGGTGGGCCGTCAGGGATTCGAACCCTGGACCGTCGGATTAAAAGTCCGCTGCTCTACCAACTGAGCTAACAGCCCGACGAAAGACCCGGGGCTCTTTAACAGTGGCCCCGGGGGGCGTCAAGCATGGGGTCGCGGGCCCGGAATGTCACGCGCGATCGCGCCACTTCGACGCCCTTCGTCACGTCACTCCAGCGTGCGGAGTCTTGCCAGCACCTTCGCGGTGAACGACGGCCGGAGGTAGAACCCCCGCGGCATCGTCCATTGCACGGCCCCTTCTTCATCGGGGGCGCGTCGGCGACTGCTTCCGCTCGCTGCCTTGGGGCGCACTTGGAGCACGTCGCCGAGATGTCCTGTGATTTGCTCCACGTCGCCTCGCGCGATCATGGCGGCGAGGCGTTCCCAATCTCGGCGAAGCGCCGTTTGCTCGTCGATGGTGGGTGTCCACATGAAGGCGCGTCCAACGCGTCGCTCGTGGAGTGGTGTCTTCGATGCCGCTTCCACGGGAACGAACAACACCTTTTGAAGCTTCTTCCAGACGGTGCTGTGCTCCCAATCGGTATCTGCCATCGCGGAAAGCGAAATCGAGCACACGAACGTCGACTCCTTCGGCTTCCCAGTGGAATCGAGTGGAATCGTTTTGAGCTCGATCCCGAGCCCCACGAAATCAGGCTCCGCGCGAGACGCTGCCGTCGCGCCGAGCATCTTCTCGAGAATCTGCCCGGCCAAGCCCTTGGCGCGGGTCGCCGACTCCGGCACGTCCACGCCAAGCATTTTCCCAAGCTCGCCGAGCGTATATCCGGCAAGATCGCGTGCTCGTTCCAAGAGCTCCTCTGCCGACCTCGGTTCCAAGACAGGTTCCTTCTTCTTCCGGTCGGGCCTTTGGCCCGTCAATTTGCCCCGCCCCACCGCCCGCACACTAGTGGAGCTCGCAGACTTTGCCGCCGAACAGGCGCTCAAGGGCGATCAGAAGAGCGTCGCTCGGGTCGACGTAGAGGCCAAGTTCGCCGAGGTTCACGCGCCACTCGCCGGCCGAGGCAAGTTCGAGTGAGACGGGGCAAGGGCCCGGGAATTGCTCGAGCGTTGAGCGCAGCGAGTCGAGCTTGGATCGGTCGATCGCATCGACGGCCAGCTTCACGGTGATCGAAGTAGTTCGTTCCTGAAGTGCATCACTCAGGAGCGACGCTTCTTCGAGCAAGATCTTCGGTTCTGCGGGTGCGGTGTCGTCGTTGCGGTCCTGCTCGTGTTTGACGCGACCCGTCAACAGGATCGGTTGCCCAGACTGTAGCGCCTCTCGATTGCCGGCCCTTTCGAGCGCCTTCGGACGGACGATCACTTCGACGCGCCCGAGCGAATCCTCAATGTGGAAAAACGCCATGGTGTGACCCATCTTCGTCCGGCGCTCTCGGTACCCTTCGACGGTGCCGCCCACCGTGATCTGTCGAGATCCCTTCAGCTCGCCGATGTTTTCGGTCGTCGCGTCGCAGAAGCGAATGAGCTCACTTCGATACCGGTCGAGCGGGTGCCCGGACACGTAGAACCCGAGCGTTGCCTTCTCTCGAGACAACTGGTCGCGGGAGTCCCAGGAGTCGAGCACAGGGAAGCTGCCGCCCGGGTGCTCGTAGGCCTGCGCCTCTTCGTTTCCCCCCATCAGCCCAAAGAGACTCTCCTGCCCGCTCGATCGCTCGGCCTGTATGCGCTTGCCCTCGCTCGATCGCCTGTTCGATCGCGACGAACGCCTGGGCGCGATGCGCGTCGATCGCGTTGTGCACCGTATCGAAGGCCCCACACTGGACCAGCGCTTCGATCACACTCTTGTTGACCCGCCGAAGGTCCACCCGTGCGCAGAAGTCGAAGATGTCCACGAACGGTCGCTCCACGAGCGCTTCTTGTTCCTCCTGCTCTGCTTTTCGGGCTTCTAGAATCGCATCGAGCGCTGCCGTTCCGACACCCTTGATCGCCCCGAGGCCGAATCGAATCTTCGGTCCCATCGGGTCGTGCACCGCTCCGTTGTGGCAAACCGGCTTGTGGCGCAGGCGTGCCACATCCTGAGCGTCGTCGGGCGTGTACACGACCGTGAAGTCGATCTCGGACTCGTTCACGTCCGGCGGCAACACCGTGATTCCCATCGAGCGAGCCTCGGCCACCGTGCGGACGACCTTGTCGATTTTCTCCTTGTCCGCAGTGAGCGTCGCGCAGGTGAACTCGACCGGATAGTGGGTCTTGAGGTGCGCGGTCTGATAGGTGATCAGCGCGTACGCCGCCGAATGGCTCTTGTTGAAGCCGTACCCCGCGAAGTACGCCATGAGGTCGAACACCTCCTCGGCCTTTTCCTTCGTGTGGCCCCGCTCGATCGCGCCGTCGATGAAGACCGTCTTTTGTTTCTCCATCTCGGAGGCCTTCTTTTTGCCCATCGCGCGTCGCAACAGATCTGCGCCACCGAGCGAGTAGCCTGCCATCACTTGAGCGATCTGCATGACCTGCTCCTGGTAGACGATCACGCCGCGCGTCTCTGAGAGGATCTCCTCGAGTGAGGGGTCGGGATAGGCGACCTCCTGCCGCCCATGTTTGCGCTGCACGAAGTCCTTGTCCATCGCCGCCCCCATCGGCCCCGGACGGTAGAGCGCGACGGCGGCCACGATGTCGTCGAATCGGTCGGGCCTAAGCTGTTTGAAGAGGCTTTGCATCCCGCTCGACTCGAGCTGAAACACGTTGGTCGTTTCGCCCGATTGCAGGAGCGCATACGTCGCCGGGTCGTCCATCGGGATCTCTTCGATCTTGAACGGGACGTCTTGACGGTCTGGGCGCCGATCGATGAGCCGGGTGGAGATGTCGATGACCGTCAGCGTTCGGAGCCCGAGGAAATCGAACTTGATCAATCCCGCCGCCTCGACGTCGTCCTTGTGGTACTGCGTGACGTAGACATCCTTTTCGGGACAGAACACCGGCACGTGATCCCAGATCGGCCCCTCGCTGATGACGACGCCCGCCGCGTGCATCCCAGCATGCCGCGTGAGGTTTTCGAGCTGCTGCGCGGTGTCGAGAAGCTCATGTGCCTGGCTGTCTTGCTCGTAGGCCGTCCTGAGCCGCGCTTCTTGTTCGAGCGCCGTGCTGATCGGCACACTCTTCCCCTGGACGGGCTCCGGAATCATGGTGGCGATGAGGCCAGCCTCCCCAGGCGTCATGCCCATCACTCGCCCCACGTCGCGGACGACGCTCCGACTCTTGAGTTGATGAAACGTCGCGATCTGTCCGACGCTGTGGGCCCCGTACTTGTCTCGCACGTACTGAATGACGCGGTCGCGCTGATCCATACAGAAGTCGATGTCGAAGTCCGGCATCGACACACGCTCGGGGTTCAAGAATCGTTCGAAGAGGAGCCCATGCGTAATCGGATTGAGGTCGGTGATGCGAAGCGCCCACGCCGCCAGTGATCCGGCGCCCGACCCGCGGCCAGGGCCCACAGGGACGCCATTGTCCTTGGCCCAATTGATGAAATCCTGGACGATCAGGAAGTACCCCGCGAACCCCATCTTGAGGATCACGTCGAGCTCTTGCTCGAGCCGACCGTGGTAAGTGTTTTCGTCGAAGGCCTCACCGCGATGGCGCATCTCCACCATCCGGCGCCCGAGCCCCGCCACCGACAACGCCCGGAGGTAGTCTTCCTCGGTCGCGCCGCCTGGTACGGCGAATCGTGGCAAGCGCGGCTCGGCCAACGGCGTAGCGTTTCCGGCGCACATTTCCGCGACCAACAGCGTGTTCTTCACTGCGTCCGGCGCATACCCGAAGAGGCTGTGCATCTGCTCGGGGGTCTTGACGTAGAGCTCGGACGAAAGATGGTGGACCGCCTCCATCTCGCGAACGCTTCGCCCCGCCCCGATACACTGAAGCACGAGCTGCGCGTGCGCGGCCTGCCGCTCGAGGTAGTGACAGTCGTTGGTGGCCACCAGGGGGAGGGTGAGATCCTCGGCCAGCTTCATCAGAACCTGATTGAGTGGTCGGTTCTCCGGGAAGCCGTGATCCTGGAGCTCGACGAAGAAATAACCGGGGTCGAACGAGTCGCGAAGTGCGGCCAACGCATCACGCCCCACGTCGGGCCCCTTGTTGAGGATCTCTTGTGCGAGAAAACCGCCCATGCAGGCACTCAACCCGACGACGCCTTTTCGGTACTTGGCAAGCGTCTCGAAGTCGATTCGCGGGTGGTCGTCGGCACTCATCCCGTCGACCCAGCCGGTACTCACGAGTCTGACCAGGTTCTGGTAGCCCTCCTGCGAGCTCGCCAAGAGCACCAGGTGAGAGTGCTCGCGGTTCTGGGTGTCGCGTCGATCGCCAGAGGTGAAGTTGACCTCACAGCCGAGGATCGGCTTCAGATCATTGGCCTCGCACGTGCGAACCAGCTGCACGGCGCCGAACATGTTGCCGTTGTCGGTCAAGGCGACGGCCGGCATCCCCATCCGGATCACGTGCTCGACCAGCTGCGGGATTCGGATCGCCCCGTCCAACATCGAAAATTCGCTGTGGACATGCAGGTGAACGAACTCGGGCGTCATGGACGGCTGACTCTACAGTGCGAGCCAGAGCGAATCCACTCGACTTTCTCTAGAAAAACAGGTCGACGAGGGCCCCGATGTGCGCCCGCCGCCGTGCGCGGTCCGCCTCGGTGAACCGCTCCTTGCCAAAGAGCGTCTTGAGGGTCGGATCGCGAAAGAAATAGACGACTAACGCGCCAAGCAAGGTGGTGAACACGTCGCGCGGATCGTGTTCATGGCAGCGTCCGGCGACGCTATCATTGTTGAGGCCGGGGAGGGCGTCAGCCATCGTCTCGTAGAAGGGCTGCATCGACCGTTCCACGCGGTCGTCGCCCGAGGCCATCTCCCACAGCATGATCCGCACCTGGTTGGGATACTCCCAAAAGAGGTCGAAACTCTGCATCACCATCTCGCGAACGGAGATGTCGTCACGCGACGCCAGGAGTGCCTGCAAGAGAGCCAGATGTCGTCCGAACAACCGGCTGACAACCTCGTCGTACAGGCGCTCCTTCGAGTCGAAGTAGTAGTGAAGCAGGCCGTGGGTCACGCCAGCGCGCTCGGCGATAGCCATCATCCGCGTGCCATGGAACCCCTGGTGCGCGAACTCTTCCTCTGCGGCGTCGAGGATCTTGGCTTGGGTCTGCTCGGGATCGGCGTTTTTGGGTCTTCCCATCGCTACTTCGGATATTATTAACAGACATGTTAATAATTGTCCAGACCGAACGGAGGGATCGGGGTCGAGCCCGGGTTGCGTGGTGTGTGCTGCGTGCTACTCCGCCCGCTCTCGACGCCAGAAACCAAGGCATTTCGGGTATATGGTGCATGTGATGAGCAACTCCCCGCTAGCGATCGTGAAAGAGCGTTTCGGAGATGATCCGAAAAAGGCCAAAGAGAAATTGGTTGCCGCAGTGAAGAAGGCCGCGGGCAAGGACCTTTGGCTCGACCGTCTCAATGAGGCCAAGGGCCTGGCTCACGTCTCCAACAAAAAGCTGCTCCATCTCGAGCAGGTCCTTGAAAAAGTCGCCAAAGAGGTCGGTTCCCGAGACAAGCTCATCGGGGAGATCGCCAAGCTCAAAGGACGCGCCAAGGACGAGGACTACAAGGCACGTCTCGCGGACGAATCCACGCCCACCTTGTGGGATAGGCTCCAAGCTGTACAATCGAGCGCTGCCAGAAGAGCGGCAAAAGGATCGAAGTGAGGCTGACGCGGCTCAACGCCGTGTCGGTAACAAGTGAAAGTAGTTGACCATGGGTAAGAGACTGTTCATCGGGGGGCTCGCGTGGGCCACGACAACCGAAGATCTGCAAGAGGCGTTCACCCCATTTGGCGAGGTCGTAGATGCGAAGGTGGTGAGCGATCGTGAGACCGGCCGTTCGCGGGGCTTCGGGTTCGTGACGTTTACGACCGAAGAGGCTGCTACGGCAGCCCGTGATTCGATGGACGGCGCCTCGCTAAGCGGTCGCACTATCCGAGTCGACCTTGCGCGCGAGCGCCAGGGCGGCGGCGGCGGTGGTGGCGGCGGCGGCTACCGACGCTAACGGTTCAGCGCAACAGACCGAAGTACCACGAGAGAATCGCATCTCCCGCGAGCAGGTATTCGAGCGCTCCGAGCGCGAGAAACGGACCAAATGGGAGCTTGAGAAGACCGACGCGGGGTGCGTCTTCTCCTTCTACTTCTTGTACGTCTTGGGGTGCCTCGACCACTTCGCCATCGATGATCCGTTCGTCGATGTCGGGTGTCAGCTTGCGTCCGGTGAGTAGAGCGAACGCCGCGTAGACGACGCCTTGCAAGGATCCGGCGACGATGCTGAAGAGGGCGCCCTTCCAACCGAGGAAGGCGCCGATCATCAGAAGTAGCTTCGAGTCGCCTTCGCCCATGCCGCGGCGTCCGGCGATGCGCTCGTAGCCCCACACGAAGATCAGCTGCACTGTGAGGTAGCCGGCTCCGGCTCCGACGGCGGCCGACCACACTCCGGGTTCGTCTCGGAAGGGTGCGCTCAAGAGTCCGAGCGCGGCGCAGGGCAGGCTGACTTCGTCAGGGATCTCCATCCACTCGAGGTCGACGAAGGTCACGATGAGCAAGCCGCCGGCGAAGATGAAGTACAGAATCGCTTCGATGGTGGCGTCAAGCAGCAAGATCTCTGGCCCGGTCCGGACGACCCAGATCTGCGCGATGGCTACGCAGAGGACCGCGGACAGGAGCTCGACCGCCGGGTAGCGAGGCGAGATCTGCGTCCCGCAGCAGGTTGCTTTTCCTCGAAGGGCAAGCCAGCCGAGGATCGGTACGTTCTGCCATGCTCGGATCGCGGCGCCGCACCCCGGGCAATGGCTCGGCGGGCTCACTACCGACATCCCCCGTGGCCATCGGTAAATCGCCACGTTGAAAAAGCTCCCCCACGCCGCACCCCAAGCGAACGCTGCCAGCCACACGAACCAGCGAGGTATCTCGGACGCGAGCATGCCGGAATGCTAGCAGCGGCGGGTTGCGGCGTCGGGTTCTTTGCAGCTGGACCCACCCCGGTTGCAGGATGGCCTGGAGGATGCGATCCAGGGACAGACATGACCGGTGACGAGACACGAGTGGCCCTTCGCGATTGCAAGCGAATCGTGGTGAAGATCGGCAGCCGCGCGCTTTGCGCGGACGGGGGCCGGTACGGGCTCGTTGCTGCGCAAATCGCCACTCAAGTGAAGGCGGGGCGCAGAGTCGTTCTGGTGTCCTCTGGTGCGGTGGCGGTCGGGCGTGAGCGTCTTGGGTTTGCGGAGCGACCCAAGAAGATTGCCCGTTTGCAGGCCGCTGCAGCCGCGGGTCAATCACTCTTGATGCGTGCATACGAAGACGCTTTCGAGCCGCTCGGGATTCTCGTGGCGCAGGTGTTGTTGACCCACGACGCGGTCAGCGATCGCGACAGGTATCTGCACGCGCGCAATGCGATCGATGAGCTTCTCAAGCTCGACGTCGTTCCCATCATCAACGAGAACGACACCGTGTCGATCGAGGAGCTTCGCTTTGGCGACAACGACCAGCTGGCCGCGATGGTGTGCACGCTGGTCGGCGCGGACTTGCTGGTGCTACTGAGTGATGTCGAAGGTATCCTCGACGACAAGAACGAACGCATTTCGCTTGTTGCTGATGTCAGCGACATCGAGCACTTCATCAAGCCGCCTGAAGACGATTTAGGGCTTGGAGGCATGCAGTCGAAAGTCGAAGCCGCGCGGCGTGCGACGCTTCATGGATTGCCGGTCGTCGTGGGGCCAGCGGCTTCTGCTGATTTCCTCGCATCCCTGATGAACGGCGACGATGTTGGTACGCTGCTGCTTCCTCATGGCTCTCCGCTGCCGAGCCGCAAGCATTGGATCGCGTACACCCTCAAACCGCGTGGTAGCATCGTCATCGACGACGGCGCGTGCAAGGCTCTCAAAGAGCGAAACTCGAGCTTGCTTCCGGCGGGCGTCGTTTCGGTGAAGGGAACGTTCGGGGTCGGCGACGCCGTCTCGATCGTGAGCGGCCGCGGTGATGAAGTCGCGCGCGGCCTTGCCCGGTACAGCGCTGCGGAGGTCAGCCAACTCGCCGGGGGCCAAAGCCGACAGATCGCCGAGCGAATTGGGAACCACGCGGGGGACGAAATCGTGCATCGCGACGACCTCGTCCTGACAGCGAACGACTCCTAGCAAGCCGGCTCCCCCTTTGGGGAAAAGGTGCTAACTTCACGGGCTGTGAGTGATGACCTGACCGCATTGGTGACTGACTTGGCGGTGCGCGCGAAGGAGGCTTCCCGTGCGCTGGCGATCGCGAGTACCGACGAAAAGAACGCCGTCTTGCGTCGTGCGGCCGAAGCACTCCGCGGTGAGCAGGGTGATCGTGTGCTCGAGGCCAACATCACGGACATGGCCGCAGCCGGGGAGATGGGGATCTCGGAGGCGATGCTCGATCGCTTGCGCTTGGATCGAGAGCGCCTCGACGGTGTGGCCGAGGGGGTCGACCAGGTGGCGTCGCTGCCTGACCCCGTGGGTACGCTCGTCGAAGAGCGCGTGCTCGACAACGGGCTACGCGTCGGAAAAATGCGAGCACCACTCGGACTGATTGGGATCATCTATGAATCACGGCCGAACGTGACGGCCGACGCGGCGTCGTTGTGCCTCAAGAGCGGTAACTCAGTGCTGCTTCGAGGCGGGAAAGAAGCCTTTCACAGCAATCAGGCGATCGCGGAGATCTTCACCGATGCCCTCCGTCAGGAGGGGCTGCCTCCCGAGGCTGTGACACTTTTGCCGACTACAGATCGACAAGCCACTTTGGTGATGATCGGTCTTGATGGTATCCTCGACATGGTCATTCCGCGAGGTGGAGAAGGATTGATACGGTTCGTCGCTGAGCACGCAAGAGTTCCGGTCATTCAACACTACAAGGGTGTTTGTCACGTCTTCGTTGACTCTACCGCCGACCAGAAGATGGCCCTCGACATCGCGCTGAACGCGAAGGTTCAGCGGCCCGGCGTGTGCAACGCGATGGAGACGCTCTTGGTTGACGAGAGCGTCGCCTCGACCTTCCTCCCGAAGCTCGGGGAGTCCATGAAAGAAGAGGGCGTAGAGATCCGCGCCGACGACAGAGCTGCAGCACATCTCAACGGAGCCAAGCGCGCAAGCGCGGAGGACTGGGACACCGAATATCTCGATCTCGTCCTCAATGTCGGTGTGGTCGACGGGATTGACGGTGCGATCGAGCACGTAGCCAAGCATGGCTCCAATCATACCGAAGCGATCGTCACGGAGGATCGCGAGCATGCACGCCGCTGGGTACGCGAAGTCGATGCGAGCCTCGTGCTCGTCAATGCGTCGACCCGCTTCAACGATGGTTTTGCGCTCGGCCTAGGCGCCGAGATCGGTATTTCGACGACGAAAATTCACGCGTATGGCCCCATGGGTCTTGCTGAGCTCTGCACTCTGAAATGGGTGGGCCAGGGAGACGGCCAAGTCCGGGATTAAAAAAGGAGGAAGTCTAGTTGGTAAATCAAGCAGAAGGTGCACAACTCAAAACAGAATCGAGTTCCCCTTCGAGTGAAGGTCCAGTGGTTGGCCGTGAGCTAGCTCTGAAGATCGCCGAGGCAGCGCTCGACAAGAAAGCAACCAGAATCGAGATCATCGATGTCCGAGGCAAGGTCAACTACACCGACTACGTGATCGTGATGAGCGGTCGAAGCGATCGGCAGGTCGCTGCGATTGCACGAGGCGTCGAGGAAGATCTCAAGCTCAAGCATGGAGCGCGCTGCTTTGGGGTGGAAGGGTTGCCCCAGGGCAACTGGGTCCTGCTCGATTTTGGGGATGTGGTCGTGCATATCTTTCATCACGATACGCGTGGCTACTACGACCTCGAAGCGCTGTGGCTCGATGCGGATCGGGTCGAGTTCGAGGGCCAGCAGGCTGACGAAGGGTTTGTGTTCCCCTAGAGTAGTCGCGTCGTGCGTGTACGTATCGTTGCCGTTGGGAAAGCGAAGGATCGGAGCCTTCGAGCATTGCTGGACGATTACTACGCACGCATAGGGCGCTACGCACAGTTCGAAGAGGTCGAAATCAAGGACGGCGATGCGGACGAAGTTGCCGAGAAACTCTCGCGGAACATTCCTGGCCGCTCGAGAGTCGTTGCTCTCGAAGTCGATGGTCGCGACCTCAGCAGCCGTGAGCTTGCGACTTGGCTCGGCCGCGCCGAAAACGAATCCGTACAAACCGTCGTCTTTCTCGTTGGCGGCGCTTACGGCTTGCCGCAAGAAATCTCGAAGAGCGCCGACCTTCGCTTGTCCCTTTCGGCTATGACTTTTCCCCATCGTCTGGCGCGCCTGGTCCTCGCCGAACAAATCTACCGGGGATTCTCCATCCTCCGCCGCGAACCCTACGACCACTAGAGAGTGCCCACGACTAGCAACGCAGGACGTCCCTGGTCGATATCGGGGCATGCAAGCCGTCCTAGCTGGGCTTTTGGATCTCATCGCGCCACGCCGTTGCGCTGCATGCGATCGCGTGATCGACGTGAGAGGGGGGCTCTTCTGTCGTCCTTGTGATGCGTTGGCCGAGCGCTATCACGGCGTCGGCGCCGTGTTCGAATACGGCGGGCCCGTCGCCGATGCCATTGGGCGCTTCAAGTACGAGGGGCGTAGCGACCTCGGCCGCGTGCTCGGTTTGCGGATGGCCGAGGAGGCGGGAGTTTGGGCGGGACGTGTCGACGGGATCGTTCCCGTTCCTCTGCATTGGCGACGGCGACGTACGCGGGGGTACGATCAGGCTGCCTTACTGGCGAGGCCGGTTGCTCGTGGGCTACGGGTTCCTTCCCTGTTCCGGTGCCTGCGGCGCGTGCGCAATACGCCGAGTCAGGTGGCCCTTCCTCATGCGGATCGGCTTCGAAACGTCCGCGGAGCGTTCCAGTCGCGTGGGCTCGAGGGGTCTCCGCGTCTCTTGCTGGTGGACGACGTCAGGACGACCGGGGCGACGCTCGCTGCGGCTGCAGATGCGCTCCGCGTGGCCGGCGCCGGCGACGTTCGGACGTTGGTGTTGGCGGTTCGCCTTCTTGGCGGGGCAACGTAAGGTTCGGGCGTGCGATGGTTTCTCGTTGTGTGCTTCTGCTTGGTCGCCTGCGCCAAGCCGGAGCGGGTCCAGGATCCACTGGACTACCTTCGTATCGGGGTCGACTCTCGCGCCGAGGGGCTTGCGGTCATGCGAGATCTCCAAAGCGACGGGTACCGGATCGACCGCCGCATCGACGAGTCCCGATACTTTGCGTTCGGCGCGACCCGCGGGCTGGATTCGACAGTTCGGATCATCACCGCGCGGGGCCCGGCTCTTTCACTGCAGACGCCGGACGTTCGGGCGCCCCATAGGGGGCGGGTTGCGTTGGCACCGGACCCGCGTCCTGACTTCGATCGCGATGGCCAGCGTGACATCGTCGTAGCGATTCGCGAGCTCGATCGAACCTGCCTGGCCTGGGTGCAAGTCGACGAAAAAGGATTTGTAAGCGCCGTTTTTCGCCCGCAAGCCGAGTGGGGTGCCGCACCTTGCGTGATCCACATCGACCCGACCTGGCCACGTCTGTTGCTGGAGGTGTCGGTACCCGATATGCCCACCACCAGCGCTCGCGTGAGGATTCCCGTCCACGCTGCGGCACGCGGTTGGATGATCGACGACTCACCTAGCGCCCAAAGCCGCTGGGAGCGTGAGATCCAACTCCGAAGGGCTGCGCTCGTCGCTGCCGAATCGGCTTCCGATCTCGCCGCGATCGAACGCCTCCGGGCAGAGCTCGCTTGGATCGAACATCTGCACGGGACCGAGGAGCCGGCCGATGCAGGTGTTCCCGAAACGGAGCCCGTGCTAGAGGCGGCTGGGGATGGCGAAGAAGCGCGTTGACAAGGGGGTGGCGGGCATGGAGCTCCTGGTGTGCCGCAATCCCAAGGCCGCCAAACGCTACGACATCGAAGAGCGGTACGAGGCCGGGATGGTGCTCTATGGTTCCGAGGTGAAAAGCCTCCGCGCGCGCCGGGCGAACCTAGACGGTTCCTACGCGCGGATCGATGCGGGGGAGCTCTTTCTGTATAGCATGCACGTGGCGCCGTACGACCAAGCAGGTCACTCGGGACACGTGCCGCTTCGACGCCGGAAGCTCCTCATGCACCGGCATGAGCTCGAGAAGCTACAGGGGCGACTGACAACCAAGGGCTACGCGCTGATCCCGCTTCAAGTGTATTTCAAGAACGGCGTGGCGAAAGTGCAGCTCGGACTCGGACGCGGCAAGAAAAAGGGCGACGAGCGCGAGGAGATTCGACGCCAAGAAGATCTCAAGGAAGCGCGGGCGGCGATGCACCGCCAGAAGGGGTGATAGTGGAGATCGAGCTCGACGGCGGGGAGAAGGCGGAGGTTTGCACATTCGAAGGCCACATCTTGACCTTCCTGAGCCCACGCGCGTTTGCGTCGGGAGCACCCATTGGGTTTGCGGTTGTGGTAGGGGACCATCGCCGGGCCTTCGAGGGTCGTTGCGTGAGTGCACGGCGAGTAGAAGACGGCCGTTTCAAAGTGCGGGTGCGGCTGGTTAATCTTCGCCGTGACGCCAGACGGGCGTTAGGCGAAGCCGTGCGTCTACGTGATCGTGCTCGGACTGGCAAGACCCGGGAATCGAGCACGAAAACGAACACGACCACGAAAACGACCACGACGACGAGGAGGGCAGTGCTTACGAGGCGCGCTCATCTAGAGTTTGGAACACCGACTTCTTGAGGGCCTCGAAGTCACTTGGGAGCTCGATGGGCCGGTTGGGGTATCTGCTTTCTACTCCGGCGATCGCGTTTTCGTGATAGCGGATTTTGAACTGGGTGAATTTGAGACCGTTGGCGGTCGCAATCACCACGACGCGTTGGCCAGGCTCGATTTCGCCTCGCGCGCGGAGTTTCTCGAGGGCGGCCAGAGCGACCCCGGTGTGCGGGCAAGTGTAACTCCCGGCGCGATCGGCGGATGCAGATGCCTCGGCCAACTCCGACTCGCTCGCTTGCTCGACGACGCCGTCGAACGCTTGGAGCGCTCGGATGGCGCGGTGGACGCTCACAGGGTTGCCGATCCGAATCGCGCTTGCTTCGGTGGCGCCGGCGGTGATCGCCTCGAAGCTGTCCCACCCCTCTTTGTAGGCGCGATAGAGGGGGTTCGCTTTTTGAGCTTGCGCTAGACAGATTCGGGGCCGCTTCGAGATGACGCCGAGCTCGTACATCATGTCGAAGCCCGCGCCGAGCGCTGCCACGTTTCCAAGGTTGCCTCCGGGGATGATGATCCAGTCGGGAACCTGCCAATCGAACTGCTGGACGATTTCGATACCGACCGTTTTTTGCCCCTCGAGTCGAAGCGAATTTTTCGAGTTCGCGAGATAGATTCCTTCTTCTTCGGATAGCTTCTGCACGATGGCCATGCATCCGTCGAAGTCGGTGTCGAGCGCGCACACGAGCGCGCCGTTGGCGAGAGGCTGAACCAGCTGCGCTGTGGTGACCTTGCCCTTCGGCAGCAATACGACTGAGGGGATCGCAGCGTTCGCACAGTAAGCGGCCAGCGCTGCCGATGTGTCGCCGGTCGAAGCGCAGACGATAGCGCGGATGGGCTTCCCGTCTTCGATCATCTGTTTGACGGTACTCACGAGTACGGTCATCCCCAGGTCCTTGAAGGAGCCGGTGTGACTATTGCCGCAGTTCTTGATCCAGACGTCCTTTAGCCCCAGGGTCTTGCCATAGCGCTCTGCCCAGAAAAGGTTCGTACCTCCTTCGGCGGTCGACACTACGTTCTCTTCGCGCAGCATCGGTTGGACCCATTCCTTCTTGCCCCAGACTCCGCTTCCGTACGGCCAGTCGCGGGTCATCCATCGTTGGTCGAACAGCTTGATCCAGCTGGACCCGCTCCGGTCTCGCAACGCGTCCAAATCATGTTGCACTTCGAGCAGCTGCCCGCAGACAGGGCAGTTGTAGATCACTTGGTCCAAAGGGTACGTGCCGTCGCATCCGGCGATGCAGCGGAATGACGCGCTGTAGCTCATGGGAGGCGCAGTATAGGCGGTTCGACCCTAGGCGCACATCGCTGTGCTCAGGCCTCTTTTTTACGAGGTCCGGGCACCAACGAGAAGGTCGGTGCACTCGGGCGCCGAGCCAGCGCTTCAAGGTGCGCAATCATTTTCGGGTTCTTCGCAACCAGACGATTGAAGCGCGCGGCGGCCATTCGAAGAACCAAAACGTCCGACAAAGCTTCCACTGTGAGGGGCGAGACGGCCTGCGTGAGCACTGAATCCTGGCCGAGCGCCCGTCCGAGCTTGAGCTTTCCGAGCTCTTCGCCGTCCGCGTTCCTGGCGATGAGCTCCCCGAGCATCGGTATGTAGAGCCCGTCGGAGCGCTTCCCTGCTTGGAGAATTATCGTCCCCTTGGTGGCCATGCGGACTTCGAACATTCGCGCGACCCGTGAGCGCGCGGTGTCGTCGAAACCGGCGAACAAGGGAGAGGTGCGGATCAGCGTGGCCACCAAGCGACGCCCCGCGATCTCGAGCAATACCTCGCGGAGGGGTGGGTGCTCGGCTACCAGTCGGTCCAGCAGCAGCTTACTGATCCGCATCGCACGAACTTTGCCCCGCGCCGTCACGTCAGCTCCGTAGTCGGCCTGTCCCAACAGGGACGAGATTCCCACCACGTCGCCCTCGGAAAGGAGAACCGGATCTTCGTCCGGCGTGCGCCGAAGCTCGACGGTCCCTTCGACCAGCGTGTAAAGCGCGTCCGCCGTGGTGCCCTTCTCGACGAGCCGTTCGTCGTCTTCTAGATCGACTAGCCGAGACTCTCTGACGATGCGCTCAAACATGGGCTTGGGTATCTCGGCGAACAGTGGCGTAGCGGGAAGCAGCGCAAGGTGCTGGGCAGTGGGTCGCTCACTCAGCACGCCGCTGTTGACCAGGCGGCGATCTCGGACTTCGGCGGCGGAGACGTCGAGATCCATCGGCCGGCGGGATGACATTGGAGGCTTGGTGAAGCGGAGTTCACCGTCAGCTACTGACTCGTCCCGGACGAGCGGGAGGGCGTCCATGGAGAGGCGTTTCGTTTGTGTCACGGGCTCCCCTTCGTCGATCCCGTCGTCAGCGGCAGTGACGATGGTCGCGCGTGCGGATCGGTGAAGCTTTCGCGCGGGAGCGAGGTTCACTCTGTCGAGGACGTCGGTACGCGTCGGGTCGATGCCCATTACGACTTTGGCCATCGCTGCGGCTCGCGCCACGAAGCCCAGAGTCGCATAGAGGTCCACCGCGTTTTCGTACGAGCTCACCGCCGCTTGCTTCCGTCCTAGACGCTTGAGCAAGTCGCCCTTGCGGTGCGGCCAACGGGGCTCGTTTGGCTCGGCGATTTCCAGTGTCCCGTAAACGCGCAGGGCCTCGTCGTGGCGCTCCTTCTGGATGGCGTTCTGGAGTTTGTCCCGAAGCTTTCGAGTGCGACTAGCCGACACGTCTCTTCAACTCTATACCCATCCTCCAGGATACCAACATCCACATGAGTCTTTTTCTTCGCCTCATTCGCGCCGTGTTTACGTTTGGCGTGATTTTCGCCAGCTACATGGTCCAACTGGGCCTCGTCAAGGCGTTCCGGCGGTGGCGCAACGACCCGGAAACGAACGGAGAAAAGCCGCTCATGCCCGGATGGCTCGTCCGCCGCCAGGAGCGCCTCGATGAAAAGAACGCCAAGCGGCTGCTAGCCGGGATGCTCAAGCTCCGCGGGGTCTACATCAAGCTTGGCCAGGTGCTATCGGTCATGGGTGGGTTCTTGCCCGCGGTGTATACAAGAGAGCTCGAGTCTCTTCAGGATGCGGTGCCCCCGCACGCGTTCGACGAAATCGAGCGTGTCTTCGTCGAGAGCCTCGAGGCGCGACCAGAAGCGTTTTTCGAGAGCATCGACCGAGAGCCGGTAGCGGCTGCGTCCCTCGGTCAGGTGCACGTCGCGTACATGCCGGATGGCCGCAAGGTCGCCGTCAAGGTGTTGTACCCCGGCATCCGCGACATGGTCCGCACCGATCTCCGGGTCGTGAAGCTGATGATTCGGATCTACAAGTGGTTCTTCCCCGTGGAGAACATCGAGGCGGTACACGAATCACTGGTGGACCTCCTGCGCCGCGAGACGGACTACATTCATGAGGCCGAGTGCATGCGCCGGATGGCGGCCAACTTCGTGGACGACGACCACATAGTCTTTCCCGAAGTGATCGATGAAGTCACCACGCACGACGTGCTCACCATGACGTTCATGGAAGGCATCAAGATCACCCGGCTCGACGACATCGAGGCCGAAGGCGTGGACCTCCGGAAGCTCGCCGAACGACTGGTGAAGAGCTTCTACAAGCAGGTCTTCGTCGATCGCTTCTTTCACGCGGACCCGCACCCGGGAAACTTCCTCGTGCAGCCCGTCGAGGGGTCCGACGACGCGAAAATCGTCGTTCTCGATTTCGGTGCGATCAGCGAGGTAAAAGAGACCACCGTCTTCGGAATGGTCGACGTACTTCGAGGTTTTTTCGAGCAGAACGATCGATTGGTCATGGAGGGCATCGAGGCGATTGGATTCGTCGCCGACGGTGGCGACCGCGGGCTTCTCGAGCAAACGGTAAAAGTCTATTTCCGGAAGCTCCTGAAGCTCGAGGCTCGCACTCCCGCGGCGCTGATGAGCGCGGACTCCAAGGAGCTCGAGGCTTTGGTAGATCCCGGGGTCGAGCGACGCGAGCTTCGCACCTTGATGCGGTCGGTGCATTACCCGGAGGGCTGGTTCTACGTCGAGCGAGCCTCGGTCATGATGTTCTGGCTTGCAGGTCAAATCGCGCCCGATCTCGACCAGGTGCAGGTGGGATTCCCCTACGTGCTTCCTCTATTGAGAGCGCGGCTCCAATCCTCGCGGCCATCGCGCCCGCCCGACCCACCACCACAACGGGCTGTAAGCGGAGAATGACGTGTCACGCATCGTAGGAATCGATCCGGGGGCGGTTCGCATCGGCTTGGCCATCTCCGATGAAACGCAATCGATCGCTTTTCCGAGGGAAACGGTTGCCGCGCGCGGGGGCGTGGAAGAAGCCGCGCGAAAAGTTCAGGAGGCCCTTGCCGACGAGGATGTCAAGACCGCCGTCGTCGGGCTTCCGCTCCGTCTGGATGGGACCGAGGGGGAAGCGGCTCGACGAGCGAGGGTTTTGGGTGAGGCGTTGCGCACCGCACTCGACGCCGAGATCGTCTATTGGGACGAGCGAATGACGACGGTCGCGGCCGAGCGCTCCCTGCGGGAGATGGGCAGGCGGGGGTCGCGACGACGTGAGGTCGTCGACCAGTCCGCTGCAACGATCTTGCTCCAGGGCTATTTAGACGCCAAAAAGGGAGAACGGTGGACGGACCCCAGCGGATAAGCCTGGACGGCGGCATAGGACGGAGCTTCGCAAGGCTACTCAGCGTCTTGACGTTGCTAGCGGTGATGGGCGTGCTCTTGGCGCTCGGCTGGCTGTTCGTGATCTACCCCGACAGCGATGGCCCGCGTACCGACACCGAAGAAATTGTGATCGAAGTGACCGAAGGGATGAGCCTTCGGAAACTCGCAGCCGAGCTAAAGAGCGCGGGAGTAATCGATCGCGCCAAGGTTTGGGCCCTGTACATGCGCATGCGCGGGCTCGATCGACATCTGCGCCAAGGGAAGATTCGGCTCCGAACGCCGATGACGCCCGAGGAGGTTGCACGGCATGCGACGACGCAACTCGGGCGAATCCAAGTCCGAATCATGATCCCCGAGGGCTTCAATCGGTTCGAAATCGCGACGCGGCTCGAGGAGTTCGGAGTATGTTCGGCCGAGGAGTTTCTCGAGGCCACGGAGGACGCCTCTCTGCTGGCGAGTTACGGAGTCGAGGCCAACAATGCCGAAGGATATCTGTTCCCCGACACCTACGAGTTCGACGACCAGACGAAGCCGAGGCGTGTGGTCGAGCGAATGCTCGCAAACTGGACACGGCGCTACGAAGAAATCGCGAGAGACCATGCGGGGGCGCTCGCGAAGCTCAGCGGTTGGTCCACGCACGACATCGTTACTCTGGCGTCGATCGTCGAAGAAGAGGCAGCTTCGTCCTTCGAGCGACGCAGGATTGCCGGGGTTTTCGAAAACCGCCTGAGCTCCAAGAAGTTCCTTCCCCGCAGAAGGCTCCAAGCCGATCCGACCGTCCAGTACGGATGCATTGCCGAACCGGAGGCCGCACCCTCGTGCGACGAATACGAAGGAGAAATCACTCGAGAAATGCTGGACGACCCCGAGAATCCCTACAACACGTACCGTCACTCCGGCTTGCCGCCGGGGCCGATCAGCAACCCTGGGAAGGCCGCACTCGCTGCGGTCATCGCCCCGGAGGATCACGGCTACTACTACTTCGTGGCCCGGGGGCACAAGCGACACCAGTTCAGCAAAACCCTCCGGCAGCACAACATTGCAGTGCGGCGTAACGGCCAGCGATGAAGCAGTAGCTTGCTCGGGGCAGGAGCCCGGCTATGGTGCCCGCCATGAGCGGGCCCAAGGCTGACAATATCACCTGGCACATCGGCGAGGTCGACCGCGACGCACGTACCGCTGCGCATGGACACCGCGGTGCCGTGCTTTGGTTCACGGGGCTTTCCGGCTCCGGTAAGAGCACGATCGCGCATCGCGTCGAGAGCATGTTGATCGATCGAAGCGTGTTCGCGTACGTCCTCGACGGAGATAACATCCGTCACGGACTCAACAGCGACCTCGGGTTCTCTGCGGACGAGCGCGAAGAGAACATCCGGCGCATCGGCGAAGTGTCGCGGCTCTTTGCGGATTCGGGAGCGGTGATCTTGTCCGCGTTCATCTCCCCGTACCGACGCGATCGAGATCGGGTTCGCGGCTTGTTGGGGGAGGGCGAGTTCATCGAAGTGTTCGTCGATACCCCCCTCGAGGTCTGCGAAGCGCGCGACCCCAAAGGGCTCTACAAGAAGGCGAGGGCGGGGGACATCTCGAACTTCACCGGTCTCGACGCGCCCTACGAGGCACCCAAGTCGCCTGAGGTGCACTTGGAGACAGCCGACATCAGCGTCGACGACGCGGCAGCGCGAGTGGTCCGCTATCTCGCAACCCACCACATACTAGGAGATTCCTGATGCCTTCTCGCGAAGATGGCGCGACGAGATCGAAGGCGCGTCGCCTAGGGAGCCAGTTGCGGAAGCTTCATTTTGAGGGCGAGCGCGCCCGGTTCCACGCGAATCGACTCGAGCTCCAGCACATCGAAAATCATTGCGGCTGTGCCATGCGATGCGAAACGGCGAACGGCTGGTACGGTTCGTAAATCGACGCGGACGCGTTCGGCTGACTCTCTCTCTACGATGGCGCTTCCCGCCTCCTGGGTGTTTTGGGGAAGGATCATCGGCCAGGTCGCCCTTGCAATGCAGGCGGCGATGGCGCCTACGATCGAGTGATCGAAAGCGCCCGGAGGCTCGACATCGAAGGAAATTTCCTTGGCGCCTCGTGGGGCGAACCGCACCGACCGTGGCGCGAGGCTGAATCGGACCTCCCGCCCACTGGTGAGTGACGCGTCGACGAAGATGCGGCCATGCCGACAAGTCACCATAGCCGAGTCCACACCTTCGGCGTGTGCCGCCGCCGTCGTTAGTACGTCGTCACTCAGACGCCAGAGCTGCTGGGTGAGACGCTCGAGGATCTGTTTCGCGGCCGCAGCCAAGCGGGTTCCGGTGGCTCTATCGAGGGCCCGGTCGGCAGCAGTCCGAATCCAGCTTCGGAGGATGTCCAAACGATCGCTCATTCAGCCGCCTCCAGCTCGGTCTTGTGGCGAAGGGCTTCGATGTCGAGAGGCCCTACTCGCCCCGAAGCCCGTCGCGCGAAGAAGCCCGTTCGCACGACGCGAGGCTCGACGTCCGAAACGCCGGTCAGTGCGCGAAGTACCTCGGCGGGTCGTGGCGTGGTCCTTCCGTCTAGGCGGAGCGTGATCCGAATCGGCAACAGGTTGCCCGCCAGGCCCGCACGCTCGAGCTCGTCTCGGCCGTCGCCCACCACCGAGCTGATCAAAGCGGCTCCTACGTCGACGCGCTTGCCGATTCCGCGGATGTCGCGCCAAACTGTGAGTTCATCGTGAGGCTCATTGAGCCTTCTTTGAAGGGCGTGTTCGTCCATGACGCCGAGATCTCGTAGGTCGCTCCGCGAGAGTGCCGCAACATATTCCACTTCGTCGAGCACGCGATTGAGCGCTGCGTCGCTCGGCCCGAGTTCGACATGGCCGAAGAACTCGAGCCCGTCGATCGCCACTCGGTTCAGCTCGGCGCACAGATCGTCGATCGAAGGCATTTCTGCGGCTCGCAGCCGGACGTCGGTGTGCTCACACAGGCTCGACGTCCCGACCGGCAGCGCTGGGCCGAAGGTCAATCTGGGGAGTGGGCGAAAGCCTTCGCTGTAGTAAAGCGGCAGACCGATCCTTCGGAGCATACGCGGGAAGCTTCGGACGAGATCGAGGTGTGATGCGTACGCAACTCGACCGAGCTTTCGGTAGCCGATCCGGACTCGCATCACGGGGCCTTGGTCGACACCATAGAACGGCCGCCGGTCGATCTTTTCTTCGGGCTCGACGGGAGTGGGCGGCCGAGGCCGTGGTTCGAGCGCATCCACACTCTTGAGGACCTCGATGCGCTCTTCGCGCATTCGCGTCAGGTCGCAGGCGACACCGCAGTCGTAGCAGACGAGACGGCGCTGATCGGCTTCAGCATCTTGCACGTTGGCGTGGTGCACGAAATTGCCGATGGTCTTTCCGCACGGGGGGCTCAGCCGATTTCGGAGTGACTTGCGATACTCGCGCGCCAAGAACCCTGGCTCGAGCCCCACGTCGATGTGGTCCCAGGGAAGTCGCGCGTCGATCGGAATGGTTCCGAGGAACACATCGGGGTCAATCACGGCCTCGCTGAGGGACGCCGACCACGCGTCGAGATCGAGGCGCTCGTCCCAGGAGTCGAAACGCGCTCCTCGACTGAACGCGCCTTGGATGACGGCCCCCAGGCGCCGGTCGCCGCGGGCCAGTATCCCCTCCAACCACGAGCCGCTCGTGCCGTGCATCCTGAGCTTGACGCGGGTGGGAGCGGCTTCGTCTCGTAGGAGCGATTGCTTTCGCACGATCTCGTCGTGAGAGTCCATGGCGCACCATTGAAAAGGCGTATGCGGTTTTGGCACGTGGGTCGATACGCTGACGTTGACGCTCGCTCGCTTGTTGCCGTGAACCTTGCGGGCTACGTCGAGCGCGCGAGCCCCGGTGCGTACGATGTCCCGAACGTCCTCGTCTTCTTCGGTTGGAAGCCCGATCATGAAGTAGAGCTTCATCTTGTTCCAACCGCGCGAGAACACGCGCTCCGCGGTTTCCATGAGTTGGTCGTCTGTCACGTTCTTGTTGACGACATCGCGCATCCGTTGACTCCCGGCCTCGGGGGCAAACGTCAGGCCGCCGGCGCGCTGGGTTTTCATGTCATCGAGCACATCCTCGCTGAGGCCGTACGCGCGGAGCGAGGAAACGCTGAGGGAAACTTGGCGTGAGGTCAGAGCCTCGACCGACTTGTGGACCAGCGGTGCGATCGCGCTGTAGTCCGCAGTAGAAAGGGAAGTGAGGGAGGCTTCGTCGTATCCTGCCTCCGAGACCGATCGCATCATCGCGTCCACGATGGCGTTGGGCTCTCGTTCGCGCACTGGCCGGTAGATCATCCCGGCTTGGCAGAACCGACACCCCTCGGTGCAACCACGAGCGATTTCGATCGAAGCCCGATCGAACACGGTCTGGCAGTTGGCGATCGGCCCGTCGACGGGAAAAGGGTATTCGTTGAGGTCGGGGACGATCTCGCGTCGGATGGGAAACGGTGCGCTGGGATCCTTCGGCTCGACTACGTGCATCTGGGTGTCCGAGCACAAAGTGGTTTGGTAGAGTGACGGCACGTAGAACGCACCGAGCCCGGCAATTCGCCGAAGCCGCTCTGCGCGCGGAAGGCCTGCTTCTTTCATTGCGGCCCAAGCCTTCATCAGCTCCGGAACCTTGCGCTCCCCGTCGCCGATCAGGAACGCGTCGATGAACGGAGCCATAGGTTCGGCGTGTGTCGCGGTGGGGCCGCCCGCCACGATCAGCGGGTCGTCGTCGCCTCGTTCGTCCGACAAAAGCGGAATGTGTCCGAGCTCGAGCATCTGGAGAACGTTGGTGTAGGTGAGCTCGTACTGCAGTGAGAAGCCCACGATGTCGAACTCGTGCAAACCTCGAGCGCTTTCGAGCGAGCAGAGCGGCTGTCCGCGTGCGCGAAGTTCCGCTTCCATGTCGGGCCAGGCTGCGTAGGCGCGCTCGGCGAGACGGTCTGGGCTCTGATTGACGATGTCGTAGAGGATCTTGTAGCCGAGGTGGCTCATGCCGATTTCGTAGAGATCGGGGAACGCGAGGCAGATCCGACACCGGACATCCTCCCATGACTTACGAACTTCTCCCTGTTCACCACCGAGGTACTGGGCCGGTTTTTGCACACGGTCGATGAACGGCGCGTAGGGGTGTTCTCGGATGGGTCGCGTCTCGAGCACAGCCTAGTTTGACGCGTTCCAAGGAGTTTGCACGTTCGTGCGCTCGATTAGAGGAGAACCGGGAAGAGTCCCTCCTCGGTCACCGAAAAGAGCGCGCCTGAAATCGGATGCGGAGCGCGCTCGACAGCATCGTTGGCAAGCTTCGCGAGCAGAGGGGCGCCGCCTCTGGGGGCCACGAGCAGGACGTCTCGGTGCGGCGCCGCCGCAATCCAACCCTCGGTCGAGAGTTGCCTCAACCGCACCGCGAGGTCGGGGAGCACCAACCTCGCGGCGTCTAGGCCATCTCCTTGGCGCACGCGTAAAAGGCCGTCTTCGATGGGCTCGAGTCTCAGTTCTCGAGAGTGGGAGGCGAGGTTGCGGATCGCTTGGTGGAAGGCATCTCCGGCGCCGATCCATTGCTTGACCTCGGTCCGACGGACGTAGCGTGACCGAGGCCCGTAACGTAGTTGCAGGGTGAGGTGCACATCATGCCCCACCTCTTCCTGATAGAGAGCATCGTCGTCCGGTAGCGAACCGAGGAATTTCTTGGACACGAGTCGAGGGAAGAGGCGGGCAGCCGCTTCGGCCCATTGTGTTTCGCGCGGCCGATCGTTGCCGGGCAGCATACTGGCGATACGTCGCGCCGCTTCTGCCGTTACTTCTTGATCCTGGTCGCGGGAAACTCTTTCGAGCTGGGTGAGGTCCACGGTGGCGCCGTTGTCGATTTCCACAGTCAACTCGAACTGCGACTCGATCTGTACGTCTGGCCGCTCCTCACCGAGGACCTCGGCGAAGATCGAAACGACGCGTGAGATCGGGCCCATTTCGCCCGCCTCTCGTTCGGCGACGGTGAGATACTCGGACAAGCAGCTCCGCGGATCGTCTGAATCGAGCGCTTGCTCGATCGCGCCAAACGGGTCGAACCAACCAAAGCGTCCAAGCTGGACTCGGTGCGTTCCGGCCCGCTCCCGCGTGCGGCCACCGAGGTGTTCGATCAGCAGGAGGCCGAGCAGGGCTCCCGCTCCCTCGACGAAGCGGTCATCTTCGACGGGGCTTCCGTCATGTTCTAAGAATCGCTCGATGCGATCGGCGAGCCACCGAACCCCCGTCGAGCCAGCATCCGGCATCACGGGTCCCTCAGCGTCAATGAAATTCAAAGCGGTGGGCACGAGTCGGCCCCCGACGTCTTCCATTGCCTCGACCCAGCTCGCCCCCACCTAGAACCCCAAGTTGACATTAACACGACTCGGGTTGCGCAGATAGAGCGCACGACGAATGAATTGAAGAATGGCTCGTCCGGTGAAGAAGCTCGCGCTCGACCAGCTGGTCAAAGTACTCGACCGGGTGCCCATCGTGTCGGGCGTGAAGAACGATCTGACCGGACTCCGGGCGCTCCTCTACAATCGGCGGCCCCCCCGCATTGCGACGCTGGGCCTCAAGAGCAGCGGACGGTCCTCGCTTCTGCGCGCGCTGATCGAGCGCTGCGCGGGTCAGGAAGCCTTCCATGCCGAACATGGCCAGTGGGTCCACATCGAGCACGTGGGCGCAAAAGTAGACTGGATGGAGCTCGACGTGGACCATCCGGACGCCCGATCTCACTGGGAAGCGGCACTAGATGTGCAGAAACCGGATCTGGTGTTGATCACTATCGAGCCCGCGAAGGTAGACGAAGTGTCTGCGATCATCGAGCGCTGCAAGAGTCTGCTGTGTAGCATTCCTGAGACCGAAACGACCGTGCGCGTGTTTCCGTTGCTCACGCATTCCGATCTGATCCGCCGCGGTGAGCAGGATGTGGAGTCCATGCGACGTGATCTCGCGAAGAAGCTCCGGGCCGCCGGGCTTGTGGCCGATCCGCCCCGCGCGGTGTCCTCAATTTCGGGTCACGGTTTGGAGGGGTTGTCGGAGGCCCTCGTGCTGGCACTGCCTGAGGAGGCTCGGCTCGAGGCGGCCCGCGCGTTGACTCGCGCGCGCGAGGCGCGGCTCCGCATTGGCAATGAAATCGTCCAAGCCTGCACTGCGGTGTCGGTTACCGTCGGGGTCACGCCGATCCCGTTTTCCGACATGGTGCTGCTGGGCCCGCTACAAGCGATGATGGTGAGCTCACTAGCGTACTTGAGTGGACGTACCTGGGGTCGCAAAACGGTCGCCGAATGGCTGACGAGCCTGGGGGTCGTTGGCGGCATTGGAATGGGGCTTCGATTTGCCGCGCAAACGATTGCCAAGTTCGTTCCGGGCGCGGGGAACGCGGTATCCGCTGGCGTGGCAGGCGCGGGTACGACGGCGATGGGCCAAAGCGCGATCAAGTACTTCTTGCGTGACTGATCATGCTGGAGGCCCGTCTTGCCAGACGATGTCTGCCCCGTAGAGCGCGGCGAAGTGTCGGGCGAGCGGCTCCATGACTCGAGCGACCCCTACCTGTCGGCCGAGCTCCCTCGAGATCGAGGTCACCTCTTTGTCCTGAATCCCACACGGCACGATCAACTCGAAGTGGGAGAGATCGGTGTTCGCGTTGATGGCGAGGCCGTGCATCGTGACCCAACGACTGATTCGGACACCCACGGCGCCGACCTTCCGATCCCCGATCCATGTTCCATTCAGTCCTTCGATGCGCGACGCGTCGAGACCAAAATCAGCGCACGTTCGAATCATGGTCTCTTCGAGCGACCAAACGTACTTGCGAACGTCACGACGATCCGGCTTGAGGTCGATGATCGGGTACGCAACCAATTGCCCAGGCCCGTGGTATGTCACGTCCCCTCCACGACCGACTTCGTGCGTTGTGACACCACGCGCCGCAAGCGTCTCTCGTGACGCCAACACGTGTGCCTCTCTCGCGGAACGCCCCAATGTCAGCACGGGATAGTGTTCGAGCATGAGGACAGTATCGCCGATCTCGCCCGCGATCCGCTTGGCCTGAAGTTCCTTTTGTAGCGCGTGCGCCTCTTCGTAGCCGACGGTCCCAAGCTTGCAGAAGAGCATGCGCGCGCCGCCGTCCTACCGATTCATGATATGGATGGCTTCGCCGAGCGCGCTCTTGAACGACTCCATCACGCCTTCGCCAAGGGTGGGGTGCGGATGAACCGTGAGGGCCACATCTTCGGCGAAGGCACACATCTCCATGGCGAGGGCCGACTCGCTGATCAAGTCAGCCGCTTCTGGACCGACGATGCCCACGCCGAGCAACTGATGATCGGTTTCGTCGATAATCACCTTGATGAAGCCATCGGTCTCGCTGACCGCCATCGCCCGCCCCGAGGCAGCAAACGGGAACTTCCCGATCTTGACCTTCCTGCCTTGGGCTTTCGCCTCGGTCTCGGTGAGGCCGACGGTTGCGATTTCGGGGTCGGTGAAAATCGCGGCCGGCATGCCACGCCAGTCGCGGGCAGCTTTGTGGCCGGCGATCACCTCAGCCGCAATCTCGCCTTCCTTCGACGCTTTGTGGGCGAGGTAGGGTGGGCCGGCGACGTCTCCGATCGCGAAGATAGTCGGCACGTTGGTGCGGAACTGGTCATCCACGATGATGTGACCGCGTTCGTCGAGCTTGACCCCTACCTTGTCGAGCCCGAGGCCTTCCGAGTTCGGCTTGAATCCCACGGCGACCAGAACCTTCTCGGCGCTGATCACTTGCTGCTTGCCTTCGGTTTCGATGGTGATCTTGGCCTTCCCACCAGCCTTGTCGAGGCTCACCGCCTTGCTCTTCAAGTGGATATCCGCTGGCTCGCCCTTCTTCAGGTGCTTCTGAACGACACGAACCAGGTCGGGGTCGGTACCGGGCAGAAGCTGGTCCAACATCTCGACGACCGTGATTTTCGTGCCGAGCTTCTGATAGACCATCCCGAGCTCGAGGCCGATCACCCCGCCGCCGATCAAGATCATGCTCGCGGGGGCTTTTTGGAGGCTAACCGCTTCACGAGCCGTGATCACGACGTCGCCGTCTGGCTCGAACCCGGGGATCTGAATCATCTGCGTGCCGGTCGCGACGATGATCGCTTTGGTCGCCTTGTAGGTTTCCTTCTTGCCGTCTGTTGCAGTCACCTGCACGGTGTTCGGGTCGGTGATCGTCGCTGTTCCCATGACGATATCGCTACCGTTGCCCTTGACCAAGCTCGCCACACCGCTCGTGAGCTTCTTGACGATGCCTTCCTTCCACTGCTGCATCTTGGCGACGTCGATCTCGAGGTTCTTGACGGTGATGCCCATATGCTCGGCATTGCGAACTTTGTTTGCGAGGTTCGCGGCGGCGATGAGGGCCTTCGAGGGAATGCATCCCCAGTTGAGGCAAACGCCCCCCATGGCTTCCTTCTCGATGCACAGCGTTTTCACACCTAGCTGCCCGAGACGAATGGCAGCCACGTAGCCCCCCGGTCCGCCGCCAATAATGATCGTTTCGTATTCGGTAGACATCGCGGGGGAGTCTGCATCAGGGGCGGGGTCAGCGCCAGCGTCGTGTGGATGCTATAGCTGGCTCATGCGTTATCTCCACACCATGATCCGCGTTAGCGACCTCGAAGCTTCGCTCGACTTCTACTGCAACAAGCTCGGCCTCGTGGAGCACCGGCGGTCTGAAAACGAGAAGGGACGCTACACGCTCGTCTTCCTCGCCAGTCCGGAAGATCGTGAACGCGCTAGCGAAGAAGCATCGCCACTCGTCGAGCTCACGTACAACTGGGATCCCGAGGAGTACACCGGGGGACGTAACTTCGGCCACCTCGCGTTCGAGACCGAGGACATCTACGCGCTGTGCCAACGGCTGGTGGACCACGACGTCACGATCAACCGACCCCCGAGGGACGGACGAATGGCATTCGTCCGCTCCCCGGACGGAATCTCGGTCGAGCTACTACAAAAAGGGAAGGCTCTCCTACCCGCCGAACCGTGGGCATTGATGCCGAACACGGGAGCTTGGTAAATCGATCTGCGTCAACCGGTGACTCGGGCCGCGCCGCGGCCGACTCGTCGGCCATGACCGATATTGGGGCTGCCGAGACTTCGGACCGGTTAGAATCGTCTTTTACGGTTTGAATCGGCTATTCCCGAAAACCGGCCTTTTGGTCGATTAATGAACGGCTTCTACCGTTCCCGGGGTCTCCAGATTTGCATCGGCCTCGCGGCATCCCCACTATGGAGGACCTGGGGGGGATATGAAAAATTTCATCTTGATTGGATTATGGGTACTTGGCTCGGTGGCGGCTGCAGGATGTGGCGAGGAGGGTTCCAACTTGATCAGCCCGGGCGATCCGAACGCGCTTTCCAGCGCAATCACGATCGAGGGCGCGGTTCGCATCGAAGGTCAGCCTCCGGCACAGGGCGGCGGAACCGGCGCAGCGCCCGTCATCACCGGAGGGTCAGCTCTGGAGATCACGAGCGGGGACACCGCTGAGCTCCAGGTCGGCTTCGAGTCGGAAAGCGGATACGAGGACTGCTACGTCCAGGTGGAGGGCGCGGATGACTACTTCTTGATCAGTCAGCCGAGCAGCGTCACCTCGGGGACGATCACGATCGAAATCAACATTCCGGCCGAGATCGATACGGGCGCGTTCAGCTTCTACACATGCATCGTGGGAGCCAATGGCTCGGTCTCGAATCCGGTCTCCACGCCGGTCGGAGTCACGAACGGAGGCGGCAACATACCTCCCGGTGGCAATGGCGATTTCATCTGCGCTTCTGACAACCCGCAAGTCGGTACTCTTCTTTCCTGCCCCAACGGCGCGATGATCGACTTCTGCGTCAGTCAGAATACGAACACCTGTTACTACAGCGTCGGCGGAAGCCAGTTCAGCTGCGGCAGTTGCACCGATCAGAGCGGACTGCAGGGCTGCGCCCAAGCGGCAGTCGAAAGCTGCTTCTAAGCGGACCACGGGGAAGGGCTTTTCTAGCGCCTTTGGGCGCGGATCAACGGGTCGCCGGCATCGTCCGGCGCCACTTGCTCGAGGCATGGGAGTCGTTTCGGGAGAATGGGTCTGCCCGAGAGCGAATTGCCCGCTCGCGCCGACCCAGCCTTCGCTTCTTGTAGCTCTTCCTGGGATTCGGAGGATACATGATATTCCACCGTACGAGGGACCCCCGACACACAGGAGTCACGGTATGGCATCGATGGAAACACTCGCGGCATTCCTCGGTTGGTGCACGCTCATAAACATTGGGATGTTGACGTTTGCAGCGCTTCTCTTGGCGTACATGCGAGGCACGATCTCGAAGATCCACGGCAGCATGTTCGACCTCGATGACACGGATCTGTCGCGTGCGTACTTTCAGTACCTCGCGCAGTACAAGATCCTCATCTTTGTGTTCAACCTCATGCCGTACCTCGCGCTGAGAATCATGCTCTGACGCGCAAGCAAAACTGCCGTCACCTACCCGTAGTCGCCTAATGGACGGCGGGGTCATCATCAATCGCCCACCCCGAGACGGGCGAATGGCATTCGTCCGCTCCCCGGACGGAATCTCGATCGAGCTGTTACAAAAAGGGAAGGCCCTCCTACCCGTCGAACCGTGGGCATTGATGCCGAACACGGGAGCTTGGTAGGCGCAGAGGCTGTCTGCTGCGGTATCGATGCCAGATCGCAAATGTCTGTTTTCATCAGCCGTTGCGGAGCAATGACACGCAAATTATGCGGCTCATAGTAAATTCAAACGCCCTCTTTCGTGGCCGAGAGTGCAGACCACCTTATGTGTCCACTTTCTCTTTCCGGAAAGAAGGCGTTTGTAGTGGCTATCAGCTCTGCCTGGCCCGAGTCTTGCTTATCTGCCTCGCTGAGGTGACCACGATGCGGCCGCTCTCGGACTTTATGGTAATCGGCGCGATTCTGTTGGCAGGCGGCTGCGCGCCCTTCATCCACTCACCGCCAGGACGGCTACTAGGGCTGGACACGGCTCAGACGCTCGAGAAGGGGCAGACCGGTATTCAAGTCGTGGGCGGCGGCGGCGGTGATGGCGTCGACGTGTCCTTCGGAGGAATTGCGGCGCGGGTACGCCACGGCCTTGCGAAGCAATTGGACGGACGTCTCGAACTCTCCGTGCTCAAGCTCAACCCCGAAGACCCACTCATCGGAGGCGAGGTGATCTACGGCGTGGGAACTGGAATCAAATACGCCTTCAATCCTCACTTCGCATTCTCCGTAGACGTGACGGGAGGCGGCTGGGTTGGCGGTGGGTTCATCAGCCCCGAGCTCAAGCTGATCGCCGGATACGAGAACCCGGCCGCCGTTCCGTTCTTCGACGTCGGTTACTACACGAGTCACCCGATCTCCCCGAACGCGGTGAGCACAACAGAAGACTTTCTCGGTCCACCGACGTTTACGCAGGGGTGGACCACCGGTGTGGGCTTGCGCGTTGCGACGTCCAATATCAAGACGCCCGAGGGCGGGTGTTGCCGCTTCGGGTCCGCGCTAATCTTCGGGATGCGTTTCACCGGGGCCTACTTCGACGACATGCATGAGAACAATGCCCAAGTCTACGGGGCCGGAGGTGTCGGTTTCGAGTTCGTGGTGCCTTAGTTGACCGCTTCGAACAGCCCCGCAGCGCCCATGCCGCCGCCGATGCACATCGTGACGATGGCGCGTTTGCCGCCTCGTCGTTTTAGCTCGTTGAGGGCGCTTGCTGTGAGCTTGGCTCCGGTGCAGCCGAGTGGGTGGCCGAGGGCGATCGCGCCACCGTTTACATTGAGCTTTTCGTCGGGGATGCCGAGCTCTTGCTGGACGTAGACGGCTTGGCTGCCGAAGGCCTCGTTGACCTCGATCACGTCGATGTCGTCGAGGGTCAGGTTGGTCTTCGCGAGGAGCTTGCGCACGGCCGGGATCGGGCCGATGCCCATGATCGAGGGATCGACGCCGACTGTGGCGAACGAGCGGAAGTACGCCAGTGGCGTGATGCCGAGCTCGTTGGCCTTCTCGGCGCTCATGACGATCGCCGCCGCCGCGCCGTCGGAAAGCGGCGAGGAATTGCCCGCTGTGACGCTGCCGTTTACGGCGAACACCGGTCGGAGCTTGGCCAGCACTTCGACGCTCGTCCCGGGGCGAGGCATCTCGTCGACCTTGAACTCGAACAATGCGCGCTCGCCGTTTTCATCGAAGCGAATCCCATGCACCGGCACAATCTCGTCCTCGAACGCGCCCTTTTCGATCGCGGCAATCGCCTTTTCGTGGCTCCGGGCTGCGAATGCGTCTTGTCGATCGCGGCTGATGCCGAACTTCTTGGCGACGTTCTCGGCGGTGATCCCCATCGGCGTGTAGGTCTCGGGGTACTCGGCCATGACCTCCGGCGAGGCGCTGGGCTTGTTACCGGTCATCGGCACCATCGTCATCGACTCGACACCGCCCGCGATGACCACATCGTTGTAGCCGGCTGCGATCGCGCCGGCGCCTAGCGCGATGGCCTGAAGACCACTCGAGCAGAAGCGATTGATCGTTTGCGCCGAAGTCTCTTCGGGAAGGCCGCCCAGCATGCCAACCATGCGCGCGACGTTCATCCCTTGCTCACCTTCGGGGAACGCGCAGCCAAGGATGAAATCCTCGACCATTTCTGGCTTCACCTCGGGGTTGCGCGCGAGTAGGCCACGGACCACCTCTCCAGCGAGCTCGTCCGGGCGACGGTTGGTCAGCGAACCCTTCTTCGAGCGCCCCACGGCGCTGCGAACGGCATCTACGACAACGATATCGGTCATGTTCTTTTCTCCTGATTCCGCTTTTTAACGGCTCCGCCTAGGTCCGATCCGCACACTAGTTCCTCAAGGGCTTGTTGGTGGTTAGCATGTGCTGCATGCGCTCTTGGCTCTTCGGCTCGCCGCAAAGGCTGAGGAAGGCGTCTTTTTCGAGATCGAGCATCTGTTGCTCGGTGACCTCGTGTGCGTGTCCGGACGGGCCGCCACAAAGAACGACGGCGACCTTGCGGGCGATCAATGCGTCGTGCTCGCTCGCGTAGCCACCCGCGGTGAGCGTGTCGATCATCATGTCGAGTGTCGCGATCCCACTCTCGCCCGGCAGCCTGTAGGACCGCGGCGCAGGTGGATGGTAGCCGGACTCGGCCATACCGATGACCCGAGCTTTGGTTTCGGTGAGTTGCCTCGCCTTGTCGAACGAGATGCCATCGGTCTTGCGGAAGTACCCAAATTCGCGCGCCTCAGCTCCGCTCATGGCGACCCGCGCCATCGCGATGTTTTGGAATGTCCGCGACACGAAGGGCAGATAGTCGACGTCCGTGCCGTCGGGAATCCCCTCGAGCGCGCGCCACAGCATGTTCATGTTGCCGCCGCCTCCCGGAAGAAGACCCACGCCAACCTCGACGAGCCCGGCATACGTCTCCGCGCCCATCTGCACTGCGTCCGCCGCCATGCAGACTTCGAGCCCGCCGCCGACGGTCATCCCGAACGGCGCTGCGACCACCGGGATGGTCGAGTATTTCATCCGCTGCACCGCGGTGTGAAGTCCTGAAATCAAGTTCCCGATCTGGTCCCAGGCCTTTTGCTGGGCGGCCATCACCACGGCGAACAGATTGGCGCCCACACAGAAGTGCTCCCCTTCATTATAGATCAGCAGCCCCCGGAAATCGCGTTCAGCAATCGTCACCGACTCGGAGAGTGCTGCGATGATCTGATCGTCGATGCTGTTGGCCTTCGTCGTGAACGTCAGCCCGAGCACACCATCGCCGAGATCCCAGGCTTCCGCGCCACGGTTGCTGAAGACGGCCGCCTCGCCCTGCCGCATGATGGTTAGACTTGCGTTGCGGGGGTCGATGTCGCGCGCTTCGTACTCGCCCTTCACGAGATTGAAGACGCGCCCGTCATCGGTGTAGAAGCTCTCTGCGCCCGACGCGACCATCTTGTCAACCGACTCCGGAAGCGAAAGCCCATCGGCCTTTATTCGGTCGTAGCCGGCCTTGAACCCAATGGCGTCCCAGGTCTCGAAAGGCCCGAGGTCCCAGTTGTAGCCCCACTTCATCGCGTCATCGACGGCCTCGACGTCGTTGGTGATCTCGCCGATCTTGTTGGCCGAGTAAGCCAGGGTCCTCGAAAGAACCTTCCACGCGAACTTTCCTGCGGGACCATCGTTCTCGACCAAAGCCTTCACGCGGTCGGCCGGCGAGCCTTTGAGCCCCTTACAGAACTTCTTGATGTCCGCATCGCCACCCTTGGCGCGGTACTCGAGCGTGACCGGGTCGAAGGTCTGAATGCCTTCCTTGGTCTTCTTGTAGAAGCCGCCCTTGGTCTTGTTCCCGAGAAGCTTCTTGTCGACCATCTCGACCATGAATTGCGGCGGTTTGAACACGTCGCGCTCCGGGTCGTCCGGAAGCGCTTCGTAACAGTTGTCCGATACATGCTTGAAGGTATCGATCCCCACCATGTCGGCGGTGCGGAAGCTAGCGCTCTTCGGGTGTCCCATCGGGGGCCCCGTGATCGCATCGACGTCTTCTGGAGTGAGCTTGTCGTCGAGCATCTGGTGCATCGTGAGCGACATCGAGTAACAACCGATACGGTTGCCGACGAAGTTCGGTGTGTCCTTGCCGACGACGATCCCCTTGCCGAGCTGGTTCTCCCCGAAGACCCTCATCCGGTTCATCACTTCCGGGTCGGTCTCATCGCCTGCCACGAGCTCGAGCAGCTTCATGTAGCGGACGGGGTTGAAGAAGTGCATCACCAGGAAGTTCTGGCGGAACCAATCGGCTCGCCCCTGAAGCATGTCCTCGATACGAAGGCCCGAGGTGTTCGAGGCGATGACGGTTCCCTCATCGAGAGTGTTCTCGAGCTTTTCGAAGAGGCTGCGCTTGATGTCGAGGTTTTCGATGATCGCCTCGATCACGAGGTCGCAACCTTTCAACAGATCGATGTCGTCTTCCAGGTTCCCCACCGTGATGCGCTTGGCATAGGCCGGGTAGAAAAACGCCGCTGGCCTCGCCTTGAGCGCGCTCTTCAAGCCTCCTGCTGAAAAACCGTTGCGCTTCTCCGCGTTCTTCTTGTCTTTTTCGCTCAATCCCGGGGGGACGATGTCGAGCATCACCACGTCGATCCCGGCGTTGGCAAAGTGCGCCATGATGCCGCTGCCCATGACACCCGCTCCGATAACACCTGCTCGCCGAACTGGTTTGGTCATACCTCTCTCCTGCTAGTGGGGCGTGGGAACCTTCCGCAAGATGGGCTTGAAGGCAAGTCGTTACGTCGGGTGGCGGTTAACCCTTAGATGTCGCTCCGAGCGCCGCGACCAGGTCGTCATGGATCGCTCCATTGCTTGCGACGGCACTGCCTCCGTAGATTGTCTCTTCGCCCGCCATGGAGGTGAACCTTCCGCCGGCCGCACGAATCAGGACCGCTGGGGCACACACGTCGTAGGATTTGACCCCGGGATCGACCATCGCGTCCGCCCGTCCGAGCAGAACCTGCCGGTATCCGTCGAAGTCTGGATATCCACGCGCCGAATCGCATGCCCCCGCGAGCCTCACCAGTGCAGGGCTGACTCCCCCTTCGGTGAACTGCTGGAGGCTGCCGTGCATCACGGTCGAATCCCCCAGCGTAGCGACCTTCGAAACGTGAGTTGGCTTACCATTATGGGTGGCGCCTCGGCCGAGGACCCCCACGAACAGATCGCCTGCTGCCGGCATATACGCGATCCCAACCACCGGGACTCCATCCGCTTCTATCCCACAGAGCACCGACCACGTGGGCAGGCCCCGGACGAACGCACGCGTGCCGTCGATCGGATCAACGATGAAACGGAGATCCGGGTTGTCCCCGTATCGGCCGGTCTCCTCGCCAAAGAACTCCGCGTGTGGGTAGTGCTCCATCACATAGTCACGAATCAGGTGCTCGACCTCGCGATCGGCGACCGTCACCGGGCTACGATCCGGCTTCTTCTCGGCTACGACCCCCCGATCGAAACGTTTCAGCGCGATGTCTCCTGCCTGGACGATCAGATGGGTAAGGGCTTGTAACGCGCCCGAGCCACCGATGCGATCAACGTCAAACCCGTTGCTCATGCGTCGAGCATGACCTGTCGTCACCCTCGCGTGAAGCCGGGATGTTGCGGTTTCGTGACCTCGTTTTCCATTGACGCCCCGGCGCTTCTTCTCCACGATGGCTGCATGTCGCAAAGGGGGTCCATCGTGCCGTTCGCCGGGTGGCGGCGGTCACGATTGCTGGGCGATTCTCCGTGGCGGGCGGCCCTTCGCTCGGTGGGGGATCGCGTCGTCCGGATCGCCGAAGAGGTGGTCGGTCAGGACATCGACGCGCGCATCGCCGGCATCAGGACCCACCCCAACGAGGTCGGCCACGATCCCTTTGGTTTCGACCCGGACACCAGCCGCTACGCCCTCGCCATGGCGGGCCTGCTTCACCGTCGCTACTTTCGCACCCAGGTTTTCGGGATCGAGCGCATTCCCGAGGGCAGGGTGCTGATCGTAGCCAATCATTCCGGCCAGCTCCCGATCGACGCTGTGTTGATCGGCACCGCGCTCATGCTGGACGCCGATCCGCCGCGGTTTCCGCGAAGCATGGTCGAGACCTGGACCGCTGAGCTGCCATTCATTTCGACGCTCTACCCACGGCTCGGCCAAGTGGTCGGCTCGCCGGAGAACGCGCGTCGCTTGCTGAGGCAAGAAGAGTCGCTGATCGTCTTTCCAGAGGGGGCCAAGGGGATCAGCAAGACTTTCGATCAGCGCTATCAGCTCACCGACTTTGGCCTGGGTTTCGTGCGGCTCGCGCTCGAGACCAACACTCCGATCATTCCAGTCGCGGTCATCGGCGGCGAAGAGCAGTACCCATCGATCGCGGACTTCAAGCCACTGGCCAAGCTGCTTCGGATGCCGGCGTTTCCGGTCATGCCACAGATGCTCTTCGGGATGGTTGCGCCCCTACCCACGAAGTATCGCCTTTACTTCGGAGAGCCTTTCCGGTTCGTAGGCGACCCGGATGACGACGACTCAGCAGTCGGAGAGAAGGTTTGGCTCGTTAAGAGCACGATTCAGAGCATGGTGAACCGCGGCTTGCGCGAACGAAAGGGCGTGTTCATCTGACCTAGGACCCACTGCTTTTCATGCCTTACACGCAACCCACCCCTCGAAGCAAACCAAGCGCCCGCCCTCGAGGCGAGCCGGTCGAAATCCGTCCGTCCGCCCGTGCCCCGGTGGCCCGCGGCGTGTTCGATGACCCGAGCTTAGCAAGCACGAGGCCGTCGCGAACCTCCGGCGTTCGCCTGAGGCCCGCGACCGACGGCGCGGTGCTGGTTACAGGTATATGCGGGCGCCTCGGCAAGCTCCTCGCCCGCGAGCTCCACCGTTCGGACTCCGTGGTTGGCGTCGATCGGCGGCCATTTGTCGGGCGGCCCAAAGACATCGTCCATCACCAAGTCGACATGCGCCGAAAGAAGATGAAAGACATCTTTCGCGGCCGGAACATCCGTGCGGTCATTCACGTCGGCGTGCTTCACGATCCTCGGCGTAGCGACCGCGACCGACACTCCTGGAACATCGTCGGGTTTCAGAAGCTGCTCGAGTACATGGCGCAGTATGAGGTTCCCAAGCTCATCGTCCTGTCAGGGGCGAACGTCTATGGCCCCCAGTCCAGCAACCCCCAGTTCCTGACCGAGGACGCACCCCTGCTCGGGGCTCAGCACTTTGGTGGGATGCGTGACTTGGTCGAGCTCGACATGCTGGCCCAAAGCTTCTTCTGGAAGCATCCAAGCAGCGAAACGGTCATTCTTCGTCCCTGCCACATCATCGGTCGCGTCCGGAACGCCGCCAGCAACTACCTTAGGCTCGACCGTCCGGTGATGATCATGGGCTTCGACCCCATGATGCAGGTCGTGCACGAAAAAGATGTGATACGCGCGATCCAACTCGCTCTGCATCCTGGGGTTCGTGGCATTTACAATATTCGCGGCCCCGGGGAATTGCCGCTTTCCAACCTGGTGCGCAACGCAGGCGGCCGCCCGAGGGTGCTTCCATCGCCCCTTGCTCGTTTGGCGCTCGACCAATTGTGGCGGTTGCGTCTCAGCAACTTCCCGTCCCAAGAGCTCGACCATCTGCGTTACGTCTGCATGGTCGACGACGCGCGGGCGCGTGAAGAGCTCGGGTACGAGCCGACTTACTCGATCGACCGCGCCCTTCGTGATTTGCGGAGAGTCCGGTACACCGCGTAGCTTCGGGGTGTTCCCCGTAGTCGTGGTCGTGCACGACCACGACCACGAAACTGTTCAGCGACACGCCCCGTCGATGCAGTCCTGACCGTCGATACAATCGCTTTTCGTGCGGCAGTCGCTCAGCGCTTCGCTTGGGGCGTAACAGAGGTTGTCGAGACCACAGAGCGGCACCTGGCCGTCGAAAGACTCGCAGATCGCGTCGGGATCTGGCGCCATCGTATTGCACTCGGTGCGGCACACGCCCTCGACACAGATCGACCCGTCGCAATCGAGGTCCGCTCGACAGAAGGGGTTCGGCGCATTCGGGTCCGGGGTGGTGCGAGGGCGGCAGAAGCTCTCGGCATCGCAGAGCTCGGTAGCGTCATCGCAGCCCGAGTCGCAGCGTCGCAAACACGCGCCTTCGACGCAGTTGGTGGCGAGGTCGGGGCAATCGCTACTGTCGATGCACTGCCCGGCCGCCGGGAGGCAGAGGCTGTCTTGGCAGGCGGTGCCGCTCGGGCACCGGGTGGTACCGCCGCAGAGAAGTCGGCATCGGTTGTTGGCACAGGTGAAACCCGCGGCGCACTGGAAGTCGAACTGGCAGGTTTCGATGACAGGCAAGCAAAGGTTCTCGATGCATAGCTCGTCCGAGCCGCAGTCGGAGTCCACTAGACAGGTGCCCGCCACTTCCGGGCGGCAGCTGTTCCTGAAGTCACACTCGAACCCGAAACTGCAGTCCCAGTCCTCTCGGCATTCGGAAAGGCTTGGGATCAAACAGGCGCTCTCAGACCGCTCACAATAGCTTCCAACCGGGCAGTCTCCGTCGGTGAGGCAGATCCCAAAATCGAAGGCCACGCACTGATTCGTCCACGGATCGCAGAAAGTGTCCAAAGGGCAGTCGAGGTCCTCGAAACAGGAGATCGGAACCTCTCGCAGCACGGGCTCTGGTCCGTAGATGGGACAGCCGATGAGGAGGAGCATTGCGGGCAGAAGTGAGAAAACACGTGCTTTGGCCATGTCCCTCGGACGGGGAAGCACCGGGGGTATTCACGGGGCCAGGAACTACGCCAAAAATGTGTCGTTTAAGGCGCCAGTTTGGCGCAGTGCCTCATAGAGGACGATCCCGACGGCGTTGCTGAGATTCAGGCTCCGAACCGGCCCCAGGGTTGGGATCGCCCAAACGCGATCGCGGCCGGTGAGAAGCGCCTCGGGGAGACCCACCGATTCTCGCCCGAAGACCAGGGCATCTCCCGGTTCGAAGCTCGCTTCGAGGTAGGAGTGGCTCGCCCCCGCAGAAAAGAAATGAATTCGGTCGGATCGGCTCGATTCCTCGAATGCTTCGAATGATTCGTGACGCTGCAGATCGACCAGATCCCAGTAGTCCAGGCCTGCTCGGCGCACCGCGTGCTCGTCGATCGAGAATCCGAGGCGCCCCACGAGATGCAGAGGCGAACGAGTCGCAGCGCAGGTACGGGCGATGGCCCCGGTGTTGGGGGGGATCTCCGGTTCGACCAGAACGACGCGAAATGGAGTCTCGAGGGGCCGCGCGCGGAGCTTCGGGCCTTGGGGCATGACGCTTCTTACGATACAGCCTATCGACGTGGCAAAGCGGACTTGGTTTTGGCTCTTTTCGGTGGGGGCAGTCGTGGTGGCGATCTGGATGGTTGAGCACCGTTCCGAACCGCCGTCGGTGCTTGCTCCTTGGACCGATGTCGCGGCGCTGGTGCCAGCCCCCCGGGGACTCGATTGGGGTGAAGTGACGAACTATCCCGCGGTGAACGAAGTCCTCCGAGGATTCGATCCGGACGCGCTTCGTCGTTCTCTCGACGAGGCCGGCCTCGATGCTCTTTGGGTCGGCGTGACCCCGGAATCTCCGTGGGGGCCGGAGCTTCCTCTCGCAGACCGCTTCGCCGCGGGAGGTGTCATTCGTGGGTTTCGTGGAGTCTACCTGACGCCCGAGGGGATGCTGTACGCGGTAGACAGGACTGTGTGGCCCGAGGCGTTGGCGGCCCATGTACTGGGGCCCGTGGCCCGCCAGATCTTGGAAGGCCACAAACCCCCGTCGATCGACGCGTTTCCCGAGGCTCTAGCGCGCGAGCAATCGATCGAAGTACTGGTACTTCTGCGTGGGCCCAACGGGGTTCGGCTTTGGCGGTCAGCACGGGCCGAATCGATCGCTGAGGGACTGAACACCGCCGCGCTCGCGGCGCGCAAACGTTGGGATGAGCGACGCGAGACGATGGGCGGGCCGCTCGAAGATCGACTCGATCAGCTGGATGTGGAAGTGGCCCTGCTATTCGATGATGGCACGCTCGATGGGCGTGCGGTGTCTTTGATCGATTCGCTGGTGAAGCCCTTGCACGGCGTGGCCTACGAGCAGCCCGCGCGATGGCGCTACCTGTTGCCGACCGCCACGCATGATGGAAGGAGCCCGAGCGAAGCCTACCGACAGCTCTTTATCGACAACGGACTACCCGAAGAGAGCTTCGACCGAGCGGATCTGCGGCTCTACCGGATGCGGATGAAGACCCTATCGGTGGATCACGGCTCGGCTGGCTCGAGACGCGGGGGCGTTCCCTCGGGTTCCGACGAGGGCTCGTCTTCTGGGTCGGAGTCGAGGGTCTCGAAGGAGGAATCGGGCTCCTCTGCAGGGAGTAGGACGACGAACGTGGTACCAACGCCCTGACGGCTGCGGACGTCGATCCGGCCACCTGCTTCGGACACGATGCGCTGCGAGATCGCCAGGCCGAGTCCTGTGCCTTGCTGTTTCGTCGTTACGAAGGGAACGAACAGGTTTGCGAGGAGCTCCGCGGCGATGCCGGGCCCCGTGTCCCGAACGCTGATCTGGACCCATCGTCGCGCACCCCCGCCGATTCGGAAGCGGTCTTGGGTGCGAGTCTCGACGAAGATGTCCCCGCCGCTCTCCATGGCTTGAACGGCGTTCTGGACTAGGTTGATCAGCACTTGGCGGAGGTGCTCGATGTCGATTCGCACTTCGGGGAGGTCCTGGTCGATCGCTACGTGGAGGGCCACGTCGGCGGCGTCGCATTCGGGTCGCAGTAGTTGAAGGGTTCGCTCGACCGCGGCGTTCACATAGATCGGCTCGGGGTCGGTCTGGGCCGGACGGGCGTAGTCGAGGAACGAGCTCACCACGCGATTGAGTCGGTCGACCTCATCGACGATGATGCCGAGGAACTCGCGGCCGTCCTCCGGGTTTCGATCGGCCTCCGAGAGATACTGGGCGCTCGCCTTGATCGAACCGAGTGGATTTCGGATTTCGTGCGCGAGGCCGGCCGCCATCTCACCGAGGGCTGCAAGGCGATCCTTTTCCTTCATCTGCCGATAGAGCTCGGAGTTCTCGACCGTGATGGCGACTTGAGTTGCGAGGCCCGCCAGGAGCTGGACTTCCTCTCTCGAGAACGCATCTCGCAAGCGATCATCTCGAACGGTCAAGAGGCCGTAAAGATGGCCGCCCTCGCCAAGCACCCCCAGGCATACCGACGCTTGAAGCGCGCGTAGAATCACAGTGACGTCGTGGAGTGTCTCGGCTTCTCGGTCATCACCGCGCTCACGGCGCTCTTCGAGCTCCCGCTCGACGTTCTCGAGGACGGCCGTCCCAGTGCTGGCGAGTCGGTCGAGGAGCGGTCGGGCCGGGGCCATTTCGATTCGCTCCGGAGGCGGAGGACCGAAGTGGTGCATGGCGACGAATGTGGGCGCATCGGGGTCGAGTAGGTAGAACGCGCCCTGCGTGAAGCGTGGCGAGGCATCGAGGCCGGCCATCAGGGCGGTGCCGAGCTCATCGACGTCGAGGGTGTGGGTGAGGGATCGACGGAGGTCGAGCACGGTCTGCTCGAGCTCGAAACGCTCGTGGAAAAAGACCTGCGAAATCCATTCTTGGACCCTGGCGCGGACCGGGTCGAAGAGGAGGAGCACGACGAACGCCGACACCACGGCGTGCAGGAACAGTTGCTCGCCTGAAACGAGGCGCATCAGCCATAGGAGTAGCGCCAGCATGAAGGCGAGGGTCGTCAAAACACCTAGGCGGCCGGCCAGCGCGTACAGATCGATCAGACGACGGTGCATGATCGACTGCGAGAGCGCGTAGAGGAAGACCAGGATCAGGATCGTCCCCCCGACAGGTGGGATGTCGAGGCCGACGTACGACAAGTACGGGAGGTACTCGATCAAGGTGAAGAGGCCACCGAGCGCGCCGACCAAGGCGATATATCGAAGGCGCGCGCCCTCCAAACGCGACGTCGTTTCGGAGCCGAGTTTGTAGAGGTACCGGAGGGCCAAAGTCAGAAAGACGATGACGTAGAGGAGGAGCCCGGTAACGACGACCGCGTGATCGTAGAAGGGGGTGAGCATAGCGCCGAGAAGGATCACCGCGGCGACGACCGATGCACGCCTGACGAATCGGGTCCTTTCGGTTTCCCGCGGCGCCATCGAACCGAAAAAACCGACCGCCGAGAGGGGAAGCAGGACACCACAGATCAGATTGAAGCGCTCCCAGAAGGGTATTCGCCCAACGACACCGAGCATGAAGGTGCTGACGTACCAAAGGCCTGTGTTGATCGCGAGGATGCCGAAGAGCCAGTGGGCACGTTGCCGCCGAGGCCGTAGCAACACGCTCGCCGCTAGCGCGACGCACAAAAGGGCCGCGATGAACGAGGTTTGGGTGCGCGCGTCCACGTGCGAAGCGTAACAGCTCCCCACCCCGTGGTCAGTTGCTAGTGTAGGGGGGAGGGTTGGATGGAGATCTTGGATGGGGCGATTGGGACGGAGCTCATTGGGCGTGGGGTTGAGCTCGACGGCGCAGACTGGAGCGCGCGTGCGATTCGTCGAGCGCCCGAGGTCCTCGCCGAGGTCCATGCGGCCTATGCGAAGGCGGGCGCGACGCTTCATACGGCGAACACGTTTCGAACACAGCCGGGCGTGCTCGGGGACGAGTGGCGCGATGACTTGCGCGCCGCAGTGGCCATTGCAAGAGCGGTGGTCCCCAGGACGCAAAAAGTGCTTGGGAGCATCGCGCCGATCGAAGACTGCTATCGGCCGGACCTCAGTCCGGGGAGGGCGGCCTTGCCCCGGCACCGGGAGGCGGCGCTGATGTTGGCCGACGCCGGGTGCGATGTGTTGCTCTGCGAGACCTTCGCCGATGAGGCGGAAGCGCTCGCCGCCCTCGAGGGGGCACGCGAAGTCGGCCTTCCGGTTTGGCTATCGCTGACCGCGGGTCCCTTCGGCGAGCTTCTGACGCCGTCGGACTTCGAGCGCATCGGTCGCGAGGCGGTGTCGCTCGGCGTCGATCGCTTGTTGGCGAACTGCATTGCCGCGACTCGGATGACGCCCTTTGTCGAAGCGTTGGCGTCGCTTGGTGTGTCCGTGGGAGTCTATGCAAATGCCGGAGCCAAGGACGAGCGGCTCGGCTGGGCTGATGCCGACGAGGATGCGGCTAAGCGCTACGTCGAGCTCGCGGAGCGGTGGGCGGAAATTGGCGCCACCGTCATCGGCGGGTGCTGCGGCACGGGACCCCTGCACATTCGCGCGCTGAGCGAACGTTTTGGGTCAGGAGCTGGCGGCGTTCTTGGCCCCGGCGCCTGACTCGACGAGCTCGCGGACGCATAGCACGAGGTCCGAGGGGTCGAACGGCTTCCGGAGCCACCGATCCGGCTGCCCGTTCGGGTCGATGTCGGCCGGTGGGGGTGCGCCGCTCATGATCGCGGCGCTCGACACCAGTCCCTTGTCGCGCAGCTGGCCTAGAAGAATGTCGCCACGGGCATCAGGGAGCGTGAGGTCGATCAAGGCCGCCGAGAAGGTTTCCTTGCGCTCGAGCGCCTTGGCCCCCGATGAGACGCATGTCGATGTGACGCCTCCGAGGTGAAGCGTCGTCGCGATCAAACCGCGCACACCTTCGTCGTCCTCGACTACCAGCACGTGGACACGTTGCGCTTCGTCGGGCTTCATGACGCGACTGATTCGGGTTTGCCGTGGAACGAGCTCGGACTCGCGCTTTGCACTTGCCTGCGGGAGCTGAATCCGGAACTTCGCTCCGCGTCCTGGCGATGTATCCAAGCGAATCCGACCTCCAAGCGATTCTACGGTGCCCCGCACGATGGCGAGGCCGAGTCCGGTGCCCTCCGAGCGCGTCGTGTAGTACGGCTCGAAGGCGCGCTCCTTCTGAGCGTCGGACATTCCCGGCCCGTTGTCCCGAATTTCGAGGTCGACGAGCTTGCCTCGGTGTCGCGCATGGACGGAGACTTCGCCACCGCTTGGTACCATCTGCACTGCGTTGTGAGCCAGGTTCCAGACGATCGAGAACAGCTGCGAGCGTTTGGCCTCCACCCAACATGCGTCCTCTGCCTCGGCATGCACGTTCACGCGCTTTTGCTGTGCTTCAGGACGAAGCAAACGCACGACGTCACGAATCACCACGGTGAGGTTGGTGCGACTTGTCTCGTGATTCGTGTGTCGCACCATCCGTAGGAGATCCTGGGTCGCGTCCCGGGCAACCTGTGCGCTCTTCTCGATGAGCGAAAAGGCCTCTTCGGGCGGCGCCTTGTCGGGACGTTCGCGCGCGACTTGGGCCCAACCGACGATCGCGCTCAGCGCATTGGCAACTTCATGCGAGACACCTGCGGCGAGATCCGCCGCCGCCGCCTTCGCTCGTACGCTTTCGGCGACTGGGCTTTCTTGAGATGTGATCAAAAGGGCGACCCCGTCCGCGCCTGTCGGTATCGCGAGCACCTGTACACCGGGGCGGGGGTCGAAGGCGCCCTGTCGTCCCGCGCGCGCCTGGGCGACCAGATCTTCGAGCGCGGTCGTGTCCGGCGCGTCGACCAGCTTTCGCGCGTCTGCGAGCAGGTCGCTCGGCTGCGTCGTGCCGAGCCGCTCCAACGCGTGCACGTTCGCGCTCACCGTCCCACCGGAGTCCTCTTCGAGGAGCGAAAGGCGGAGTTGGTTAGCCAGCCAACGAATTAGTTCTAATGACACCGCAAACGTCCGTTTCAACCAAAATGTACGCCGGTTGGAGCGGTTTCGTCAATCGAAAGGCATGTTTTGGTGAGCAACTGCGCAGACCTCGCCTCAAAGGTCGGATCTGCTACTTTCGGCGCCCCATGGCCGAGCCGAAAATCACCCTTGATGAGGTTTTGCACGTTGCCAGGCTGGCCAAGCTCCAGCTGTCCGACGAAGAAGCCGGTCAGATGCAGGCCCAGCTCGATTCGATTCTCGAGTACCTGGCGGAGCTCGACGCATTGGATGTCTCGGGCGTGGAGCCGACGTTCCATTCGATCTCCATGGATGCGCCCCTTCGTCGCGATGTCCCGGTTCCGTGCAGTGACCGCTCGGAGATCCTTGCCGAGGCTCCCGAGACTGAGGCCGGAGGCTTCGCGGTGCCGCTGGTTCTCGAGGTCGACTCGTGACGGGGTTCCCCTGGCAGAGCGCGTTCGACATCCGCGAGCAGGTCGCCAGTGGTGCGGCGACCGCCGTCGACATCACGCGCGCGTACCTTGCGCGGGTCGAGGAGCTCAACCCGAAGCTCTCGTGCTTTCTCTACGTGGACCACGAGGGGGCACTCGCCGCGGCCGCCCAGGTCGACCGCGCGCGCGTAGCGGGCGAAGAGCTTGGGCCGTTGGGGGGGGTTCCCGTCGCCGTCAAAGACAACCTCTGCACGCGTGGTGTTCGCACGACTTGTGCATCGAAGATCCTCGAGAACTACATCCCTCCTTACGATGCGCATGTGGTGCAAGCCCTTCGAGCGTCTGGCGCCGTGATCGTCGGAAAGACCAACCTGGACGAGTTTGCGATGGGGTCGTCGAACGAGAACTCGGCCTTTGGCAACGTGCACAACCCCTGGAACCTCGAACACGCACCGGGAGGATCGTCGGGTGGTTCTGCGTGCGCAACGGCGGCAGGGTTGGTGTCGTTGGCGCTCGGCAGCGACACCGGGGGCTCCGTCCGCCAACCGGGGGCATTTTGTGGCATCACCGCGATCAAGCCGACCTATGGTCGTGTGTCGCGCTACGGGTTGATCGCCTTCGCATCGTCGCTCGACCAGGTGGGCCCCCTGGCACGATCGGTCCGCGAAGCATCGCTGTTGCTCGAAGTCGTCGCCGGTCACGACGCGCGTGACGCCACCTCGGCGGATCGTGAGCTTGGAGAGTACCACGCCGCGTGCGGTCGTGGAGTGAAGGGACTTCGAGTCGGGGTCGTCCGCGGTCAGCTCGATGGACTCCAAAACTCCGACGTGCGCGAGGCGATCGAAGCGGCCCTCGCGAGCCTCGATAAACAAGGCGCGACTCTCGTCGACGTCGCGCTTCCGCATGCGAAACATGCGGTGTCGGTGTACTACCTGATCGCGCCCGCAGAGGCGTCGAGCAATCTGGCGCGATTCGACGGCGTTCGTTACGGCCTTCGGGTGCCGGGGAAAGACCTCGCCGACACTTATGCGGCGACGCGAGGGCAGGGGTTCGGTCCCGAGGTACGTCGACGTATCATGCTCGGTACGTACGCCCTTTCCGCGGGCTATTACGACGCGTTCTATCTTCGCGCGCAGCGGGTGCGTACGCTGATTCGTCGCGATTACGACACGGCATTCGAGTCGTGCGACGTGTTGTGCACGCCGACGACGCCCACGCCCGCGTTCGCGCTCGGAGAGAAAACGAGTAACCCGCTCGAGATGTATCTCGCCGACGTCTTCACGTTGCCGCCGAGCCTTGCCGGGTTACCCGCGCTCAGCACCCCTTGTGGGCTTTCGGCCGACGGGCTTCCCATCGGGATTCAACTCGTCGCGCCTCCGTTCGACGAAGAGCGGCTCTGCAGCGCGGCGCAGGTCGTGGAGGACGCCTGCGGGCTTGTTACTTCCCCTCCGCCTGCTTTCGCATGATAACCGATGGCTTTCGGCGCTCTTCACCGGCAACTTCGATGCGATTGCGACCGCGTGCTTTGGCGCGATAGAGCGCCTGGTCGGCTTGTTCGATCAGCATTTCTGCGGTGATGCCCTGACCGAGCATGGCAAGCCCGACGCTCACCGTGATCTGCTCGGGACCACCTTCGACCTTGGGTGTGTTCGCAAGTCGGCCTCGGAGTCGCTCGGCCACGATGCGTGCAGCGGTGAGCTTGATCTCGGAGAAGATCACCAAGAACTCTTCGCCGCCCCACCGTGAGACGATGTCGTTTCGTCGTACGTACTCGGTGAGTGACTTCGCGATCTGTTGAAGAACACGGTCGCCTGCGCTGTGACCGAACTCATCGTTGATGGCCTTGAAGTGATCGACGTCGCACATCGCCACGCAAAGACCAGTGCCGTTTCGACGAGAGCGCGCGATCTCTTCCTCGAGTCGGATTGCGGCGTGGCGGCGGTTGTAAAGGCCGGTCAGGCCGTCGGTGAGCGCCAGAAGTTGGGTTTCCTCGACGAGGAAGAGAGATTTCACGACGATCCCAAGCGCGCTCGCGATGAGCTTGGCGCTTTGAATGTCGGCGTCCGCGCAGTCGCTGGCGCCGCTGAAGATCTGCAGGGCGCCCAGGGTCTCGTTCCGGACGCGAATCTCGCAGATGTGCGCCTTGCCGCCGACGACGTTGTGGCCCTCCCCAAACTTCGGCTCGGCTTCCACGATCGTGTGCGTGGCGGGTACGGCGCGCTCCGGGATGGCCAGCGCGGCGAGGCCAGCAGTCGCGTCGCCTTCGGGCCACGGACCGCGCGCGCGGATCGAGTAGGTCGGATCCCCGGGACCGAAGAGCTGAAGTACGAGATACGGACAGCCGATGACGTCTGCGGCGAGCTCGAGTGCTCTTTCCCCGAACTCGATGCGATCGTGCACGTGGTCCATCAGGTTGCGGACCTCGGACGCGACAACCACGTCGAACAAGTGGTGGTCGAGGACGGCGCTCACCCGCTCGAGGGGAGTGCCTGTCACCTGCGGGCGTGTGCTGTCCCGTGGGACGCGACCCTCCATGAGCTTTTCGACCGCTGGCAGGAGCTTCTCGTCCATGTCTTCCTTCGCGAGGTAGATATCCGCGCCGGCGTTCTGTCCCCAGAACCGAGTTTTCGCTTCTTTGGCAGCGGTCAACAACACGAAAGCGACGTCGGACATGCCCGGGTCCCGTCGAAAGACGCGACAGAGTTGCACCCCCGTGATCGCTCCCATCTCGATATCGCTCACCACCAAGTCGAACGTCTGGTCGAGTGTGAGCTCGAGAGCCTCTTCACCGGAGCTGGCTTCGGTGATGTGGAAGCTCATTGCTTCGAGCTTCTGAATCACGCGGCGGCGGATCGACGGACTATCGTCGACCACCAAGACCCGAAAAGTTTCGGGCGTTTGTCTCCCTTGCCCTGAGTTCGAAGGCATTTCCACCCATCCTCTATATTGGTAAACTCCATCACCAATTGCCAATCTATCTCGGCGGTTGCACGCCGTGGCCAACCGTGCTCGGTGCGCTATAACGCGCCCGCATGACCACCTATGAGCCCGTGATTGGACTCGAAGTGCACGCGCAGATGTGTTCGAGAACCAAGCTGTTCTGTGGGTGCCCCACCGAGTACGGGGCACCCCCAAACGAGCACACCTGTCCAGTGTGTCTTGGGCTTCCTGGCGCGCTGCCTGTGATCAACGCGAAGGCGATCGAGCTTGCCGTGCAGGCTGGATTGGCGCTCGGATGTCGGGTGGCGCCGCACAGTCGTTTCGCACGGAAAAACTACTTCTATCCCGATCTCGCCAAGGGATATCAGATCTCCCAATTCGAGCTCCCGCTGAACGAGAAGGGTCACCTCGACATCGAAGTCGACGGAGAGACCAAGCGAATCGGTATCACCCGCATCCACGTCGAAGAGGACGCTGCCAAGAATCTGCACGGTGTTGGTTCCGGCGCGGTCACTCTCGTCGATTTCAATCGAGCTGGAACTCCGTTGATCGAAATCGTGAGCGAGCCGGACCTAAGAAGCGCCGACGAGGCCGATGCCTATTTGAAGAAGCTCCGCGACATCCTGATGTTCATCGGGGTCAACGATGGGAACCTCGAAGAAGGCTCGTTTCGCTGCGACGCCAACGTCTCCATTAGACCGGTGGGGCAAGCGGAGTTGGGGACGCGGGCCGAGCTCAAGAACATCAACTCGTTCCGTTTCGTCAAGAAGGCCATCGAGCACGAGATCGCGCGCCAAGAAGGAGTGTTGGAGGGTGGCGGCAATGTCGTTCAGGAAACCCGAACTTGGGTCGAAGCGCAGAACAAGACTGTCTCGATGCGCAGCAAGGAAGAGGCGCACGACTATCGGTATTTCCCCGACCCGGATCTGCCGCCACTCGCCGTCGACGAGAAGCGGATCGAAGAGCTGCGAAGGGCGCTGCCGGAGCTACCCGAGGCGAAGCGTGTTCGTTGGCAGAACGACCTGGGGTTGACCGGCTACGACGCGAGCGTGCTGTCTGCGCACCCGGAGGTCGCCAAGTACTTCGAAGAGGCGGCCAGCAGGCTTGCTAAACGAGTCGGCAAGGGGAAAGCGAGCGAGGCCGGCAAGAAGGTCGGCAACTTCATCCAGTCCGAAGTTCTTCGTCACGTTTCGACCGACGGTCTTGCCGCCAATTTTCCGGTGGGACCTGCCGCCGTCGCGGAACTCCTTGCGGTCGTCGAAGATGGAACGATCAACGGGAAGATCGCCAAAAATGTGTTTGCTACCATGGTCGACAGCGGGAAGTCGGCGCAGGCCATCATCGACGAGGAGGGTCTTGCTCAGGTGACCGACGCTGGCGCGATCGAGGAAGAGGTGCGTCGAGTGCTCGAGGCCAACCCCTCGCAGGTCGAGCAGTACAAGGGCGGCAAGACGGGGGTCATTGGGTTCTTCGTCGGCCAGGTCATGAAGGCGACGAAAGGCACCGCCAATCCCAAAGTGGTCAATCAGACGCTCAAACGGCTTCTGGACGCGCCATGAGCCACAACCTCTCACGTGAACCATTGAGCGGCGCCGACTGGTTCGCGGTCGAATACGACCCTGCCACCGACGAGGTGGTGATGCTCGACCAGCGTCTTCTGCCCGCGGAGATCAAGTACCATCGGTATCGCACTCCCGACAAAGTGGCAGGTGCGATTCGCGACATGGTGATTCGCGGCGCTCCGGCGATCGGCATCGCAGCAGCGTACGGGCTAGCGCTACTCTCGCGGCACGAAGACAGTGACGCGAAGATGTTCTTGGTCGCCAACGGCACGGCAGGGCGCATTCTGAACGAAACCCGCCCGACGGCGGTCAACCTCGGTTGGGCGATCGCGCGGATGTCACGCAAAGCGGGGGAGGTCGCGGAGTCCCCATCGCACGAGCGTTTCGAAGGGATGTTGGCGGAGGCCGAGGCGATGCATCGCGAGGACGTCGAAGCCTGTCGCCGGATGGGAGAACTCGGCGCAGCCGATGTGCCGGAGGGTGCAGTGATCCTTACCCATTGCAATGCGGGTGCGCTCGCCACAGGGGGCTACGGGACGGCCCTTGGCGTCGTCCGTGCGGCACATGCCCAGGGCAAGGGGATCCGCGTGTTGGCGGACGAGACGCGACCGTATCTCCAAGGCGCAAGGCTCACAGCGTGGGAGCTTCACCGAGATGGCATTCCGGTCGAAGTCATCACCGACAACATGGCCGGGCACTTCTTCCAAACAGAGGAGATCCAATTCGTCGTCGTCGGGAGCGACCGCATCGCGGCGAACTCCGACGTGGCGAACAAGATCGGCACCTATCCGATTGCCGTGCTCGCGAATCATCACGACGTCCCGTTCACCGTAGCCGCGCCGTGGAGCACAGTGGATCTTCGCGCGTCTTCGGGCGCGGACATTCCTATCGAGGAGCGGTCGCGCGGTGAGATTGCGCAGATCGGGAACCGAATGTTGGTACAGGACGGAATTCCCTGTCGGCACCCTGCCTTCGACGTCACCCCCGCCAAGCTCGTCGACGCGATCTACACCGAACGCGGAACCGTGCATCCCAAGATCGGCGAGCGCCCCGACGTGTTGCGCGGTTGAGGCAGTTAGAGGCGGAGGAGAGCGGCGCCCCAATTCAAGCCTGCGCCGAGGGCGAGAAAGCACAGGAGGTCGCCTTCGGCTATTGCCTTCTCGCGTCGAAGTTCGTCGGTGAGGATGCCGATCGTGCCGGCGGACGTGTTGCCGTAGCGGGCGATGTTCGAGGGCATCTTCTCGGGTGGGATCTCGAGAGCCCGACGTACCGCTTGGTTGATGCGGTCGTTGGCCTGGTGTGCGATGAAACAGTCGATATCGTCTTTCGAAAGGCCGTAAGTCTCGCAGATCGAGTTGACCGTCGAAGAGAGCGTTCGGACGGCCTTCTTCAGAAGCGATTGCCCGCGCATCCGCGGAATGTGGGCGTCTGCGAGGATCGCTTCGGGCGTCACGTAGGGGACGTTTCGAAAACCTACGCCCTCGATGAAGAGGTGGTCGAATGAATCGCCCTCGCTGTGGAGCTCGGCGCCGATGAACCCGCCATCTGGGTTGGGGCTCTTTCGAAGCACCATCGCTCCGGCGCCATCGCCGAAGATTACAGCAAGGCCGCGGTGCCTGGTCGTGCGCTCGAACGCCTCCGGTGACACCTTGCGGTCTGACTGAGAGCGCAAGACGTCCCAGTCTGTCCAGGGCATGAAGCCAGCGTGTACCTCAGCACCCACGAGCAAAATGGTTTTGGCCGCGTCGGTTTGTACGAGCCCGTTCGCCAGCTGCAGCGCGTAGGGAATGGCTGCGCATTGCTGACGGATGTCGAGCGCCGGGACGCCGGAGATCCCGAGCTTGGCGCCGAGGAGCGGCCCGGAACCCGGGAAGAAGTAGTCCGGCGTCATGGTGGCGAAGAGGATGTAGTCGATCTCGGAGACGTCGATGCCAGCGTCCGCGATGGCCTTTTTGCTTGCTTCGACGGCGAGGTCGCTCGCGCCCTGACCGTCGCTCGCGTAATAGCGCTGCTTGATGCCGGTTCGCGCTTGGATCCACTCGTCGCTCGTGTCCATGATGCGTGCGAGGGCGTCGTTCGTGACCGGTTCGCCAGGTACGTAATGGCCCGTTCCAACGATCGTGACACCGCTCACGCGAGGATCTCGCCCTGCCACAGGGCTTCCGGCCCGCTCCGTCGGCGGATCACGAGCGACCGCACGCCGTCCACCAGCACCTCGGGAGGAAGGGGGCGTGCATTGTACATGCTCTGCATCTCTCGTCCGTATGCGCCGGCCCCGCGGATGGCAAGTAAGTCGCCCGGCTCCACCAGGGGCAACGGACGATCCTTCGCAACGAAATCACCCGACTCACACACCGGACCCACCACGTCCACCGGGGCGAGCTCTGCATTCGATGCCGGCTCGGCGATCGGCATGATCGCGTGATACGCTCCGTAGAGGGTCGGTCGGATCAGCTCGGTCATCGCAGCATCGACGATGACGAAGTGGTGCTCACCTTGAGTCTTGGTGTAAAGGACGCGGGTCAGCAGGACACCGGCGTCGCCGACGATGGCGCGGCCTGGCTCGGTGACGATTTCGATGTCTGGCTGCAACATGCCTGCGGCCTCGAGGCCTTCGCGAATCGCATCACCGAAGGCCTTGGTGGGAGGATAGGGGTCGACCTCTTGCCCGTAGTGCATCGGCCAACCCCCCCCGACGTCGATGGAGCGGAGCTTGGCGTTGCGGTCGAGACAGAACTTGGCGAAGCTCCCCAAGATCTCGACCGCGTCGCGAAGCGGTCGTGGAGATGCGAGCTGAGAGCCGATGTGACAGGCGACCGCCTCGAGCTCGAGGTACGTGCTCCCGACGATCCGCGGAATGAGCTCTTTGGCGACGGGGATCGCGAGCCCGAACTTCGACTCTCGAAGCCCGGTTGCGATGTAAGGATGGGTCTTCGCGTCCACATCCGGATTGACCCGAATGCCGATGGCAAGCGGTCGCCCGAGCTCCTGAGCGACGCTCTCCACCACGTCGAGCTCCTGGATGTTTTCGACGTGAATCGCGCGAATGCCGGCCTCGGCGGCCGCCGCTATCTCTATGCGTCGCTTCCCGACACCGCTGAACACGATTCGGTCGGGAGAGAAGCCCGCCTTGAGCGCGCGCTGCATCTCGCCGAGCGACACGATGTCGGCGCCGCACCCCTGTGAGGCGAGGCGGGCGAGCACCGAGAGATTGCCGTTGGCCTTGACCGCGTAAGCGATCAGGTGCGGGGCAAATTGAAGGGCCTCGTCGATCGCCTGGTAAGCTTGGTCGATCGCCGCGCCGGAGTAGACGAACGCTGGCGTATCGACCTCCTCGGCGATCGACTCGAGCGAGACCTGCTCGCACGTGAGCACGCCGTCTCGGTACGAGAACCACTCGGATTCAGGGATGTGCGCATTGGACATGGCGGTCCCCTTTATGATCCGCGCCTCGCCTCGAGTCGACCTCTGAGCTCTTCGATGGCCTTTGTTACGCGGTTGCGCGCCGGCCCGCCGGGCACATCACGACGCTCGACCGACGTCTCCATGTCGAGGGCGTCGAAAATCGTCCCGTCGAATGAAGCGTGGGCCTCTTGGTAGGTTTCTAGAGGTAGCTGCGCCAACGTCTTACCGAGCTGATGTGCCTGATTGACGAGCTTGCCTGCGACGTGGTGCGCCTCTCGAAAAGGTACGCCTCGCGCCGCGAGCCAATCGGCAACCTCGGTGGCATCGAGGAATCCCGCTTGAAGTGCATCGGCCATCCTGGCCTTGTCGAAGGAAGCCGAGGCGATCGCTCCCGCCAGCACGGCCAAGCAGTCTTGGACAGTGTCGAAGGCGTCGAAGACGGGCGCCTTGTCTTCTTGGAGGTCGCGATTGTAGGCCAGGGGCAATCCCTTGAGCATGACCATGAGGTTCACGAGCGATCCCACGACTCGGCCGGTCTTGCCGCGAACGAGCTCGGGCATGTCGGGGTTCTTTTTCTGGGGCATGATCGACGAGCCCGTGGTGAACGTGTCGCTCATTTGAACGAAGCCAAACTCCTGGCTCGACCAGAGCACCAGCTCTTCGGCCACGCGCGACAGATGCACGGAACAAATCGCCAACGCGCTCACCGCCTCGAGAAGGAAGTCGCGATCACCGACCGCGTCGAGTGAGTTCCGCATTGGCTGATCGAATCCGAGTGCTTTGGCCGTCGCGGTGCGGTCGATGGGGAAGGTCGTTCCAGCGAGAGCTGCGCTCCCGAGTGGCGACTCGTTCATTCTCTTGGCGGCGTCGAGCACACGGCCTCGATCACGGTCCAGCATTTCGGCCCACGCGAGGAGATGATGCGCGAGGCGGATGGGTTGAGCTCGCTGCAAGTGAGTGTATCCTGGCATTAGGAAGTCCACGTGGGCCTCGGCCTTGTGGACTAGCACTTCGAGTAATGCATCGATGTCGTCCGCGATCGAGTGGCAGGCTTGGAGCGTCCAGAGGCGCATGTCGGTCGCGACTTGGTCGTTCCTGCTGCGAGCCGTGTGCAAGCGTCCGCCTGCCTCGCCGATCGCCTTGGTGAGCGCCGCTTCGATGTTCATGTGGACGTCTTCTTTGCCTGCGTCCCATTCGAGCTCACCGCGCTCGATCGAAGCACGGATCGTTTCGAGGCCAGCCACGATCTGCTTGGCATCCTCGGTAGACAGGATCTTCTGGTCGGCGAGCATGCGCACGTGTGCGATCGAGCCGTCGATGTCCTGCGGCCATAGGCGTCCATCGACATCCACGCTTGCGCTGAATCTCGCTGCGATGGCGTCCAACTCTTCGTCGAAGCGCCCTCCCCATGCCTTTTTACTCATCGTCGTTCTCCGTTATTGCTGCATCGGCACCCGCAGGTCTACACGCCGAAGGAGTCTCGGGCCAGCCTGGACCGTCCAAGCCTCGGTTCCGAGCCCGAGCAGCGCAGCGGCCATCGGCGTCATCCAGCCAAGTGCGGCGCCGAGCGCAACAGCGAGCATGACTACGGCGCAGACCCCGAGGCTCCGCCAGGCCGTCCTTCGAGCCGCCCGGGCAATCCAAAGTGCGCCGGCAGCATCGCGGACGTCATGGCTCGCGATCGCGATCCCGCGGTCTTCGAGCGCGGACCCCGCCAAGCGGAGGGGGACGGGCACGTCGGCGGCCGCGAGCACGGCGTCGTCTTCGCCGCTCCGACCGATTGCGGCGACGATGCCACCGGCCTCCTTGAGTGCGCGCACTTCAGCAACGCGCTCCGCCGGTAACAAGGGGGCCTTCACCTGGGAGGCCCCTAGGTGCGCCGCGATCCGCTCTACCGTTCTGCGATCGTCCCCGGAAAGGATGACGACTTCACAGGGCAGGTCGGAGATCCGCTGCACAGCATCCTGAGCCCCGACGTGTGTGGGGTCGAGAATCGCGAGCAACGCTTCGAGCCGGCCGTCGAACGCGATGAAGATCGGGGTTAGTCCTTCGTTCTCGATGTGCGCGGCGTCAGCGTCCGCGCTTGCAACACTGATCCCCTCGTCGAGCAGCAGTTGGCGCCGACCGACCACGAGGGGGCTTCCCTTGTGGGTGACGGCGGTGACCCCGAGTCCCGGGTGTACGCGGGTTCGGCGCGCCTGAGGTGCCGCATAGCCCTGTTCAGCTGCGTAGTGACGAATCGCGCGCGCGATCGGGTGGTCAGCTACGATTCGCTCCGCGGTCGCCGCCATTCCCAGGAGCTCACCGAGGTCGACTCCTCCTAGCCTGCGCACTTGTTGGACGATCGGCTCCCCTGCGGTGAGCGCTCCGCGTAAGAGAATGGCGGTCGTTCCTACCCGGCCCGCGTCGCGTAGCGCCTTTGGGCTACCGAAAAACATCCCACGCCGTGCAGATGCCAGTGCGGCGGCCTCGACAGGAACATGGAGAGACGCGAGCACGCCGATCAGCGGAGCTCCGAGCAATAGGACCGCCGCACTACCGATCCCGTTCGACAGCAGCAATGCGATCGCGGCCGGTCCGAGAAGCGCCCAGCTCCACTGATTCACCGCCCACTGCGAGCGGAGAGCCGCCCCTCCGCGCTGTTGTCTATGGTGCGCGAGCTCGATGGCTCGTACGATGCCGCGACCCTCTCCCGTGCGGCGAACGCGAACGGTCAATGCGCCTTCGAGCACACGGGTACCGGCGAGGAGGAAGTCCCCTTCGTCATACGGCCTCGAGAGCCCAGCCCCAGGGTATCTCAAGGCCACACCCGAACCTCGCTCGATGACGCCGTCGGCGGGAACGATCTCGTTTTCGAGAACCACGACGAGGTCGCCTTGCTGCAGTTGCTCGACCGGCACTTCTTCGTAGGTCGAGCGTTCGGGGGAGGGCACGCGAGCTTTGTTGGGCAGGCTCTCACGAAGCGCTCGCGCCACTCTCGCCACGGACGAGGACGCCGCGGCCTGAACCCATCTGCGGATCGATACTGCCAGTGCTGCGATACCGAGGGCGACCAACGACCAGGTCGAAGGACGCTCGCCGGGGGCCCACAGCACCGACACCGCCGCAAGCGCCAACCCCACGGGCGCGACCACTTGGACGAGGCGACTAACCTGGGCCGTTCGGAGCGGCATGTGCGTGTTTCCCAGGGCAGAGCCGCGTGCCGGGTTCGTCTCCTCCTCGTCCGAGCGAATGAGAGTTGCCTCACGGACGAGGTCAGGAATCGACGGGCGCTCGACGCTGAGCTCCTCCTCCCGATTCGAGGCCGGTGAGTCGAAGTCGTGGTCGCCTCGTAGAAAGCGCTCGTGGCAGGCTTCGCTGCAAAGGTACCGAGCCCCGTCTTCGCGCCACGACATACGAGGGGCTCGGAGCGGGTCGACCTGTCGTCCGCACGAAGGGCACTGCCGCGGCGGGACGTGTGGTCGCTCAGGGAGCATGTCGGGCTCCTACGAGGAATCGACATCGGGTCAAGGACGCGGTAAGGGAGCGCCCGGAGGTCAGATGGCAACGCGTGTGGAAACCGATTCGATGGGCTCGATCGAGGTGCCCGCGGACAAGTACTACGGCGCGCAGACCATGAGGTCGCGCAGGAACTTCAAGATCGGCGAAGAGCGCATGCCGATCGAGATCATCCACGCCTTCGGAGTCCTCAAGAAGGCAGCCGCGATCACCAATCGCGAGCTCGACAATCTCGATCAGGACATCTGCGATTTGATCGTGCGGGCCGCCGACGAGGTCATCGAGGGCGAGCTCGATGATCACTTTCCGTTGGTCGTCTGGCAGACTGGCTCGGGCACCCAGTCGAACATGAACGTCAACGAGGTGATCTCCAATCGGGCCATCGAGCTTGCTGGTGGGGAGATGGGTTCGAAGAAGCCGGTTCATCCGAACGATCACGTGAACCGATCTCAGTCCTCTAACGATACGTTTCCGACGGCGATGCACATCGCTGCGGTTATCCAAATCGAGGACCATCTTCTTCCGCGTGTTCGGATTCTTCGGGATACGCTGCAACAAAAATCGGAAACCTTTGCTGACATCGTGAAGATCGGAAGGACACACCTTCAGGACGCAACGCCCCTCACCCTCGGACAAGAGATCAGCGGCTGGGTCTCGCAGATCGATCATGCGTTGGATGCCATCGAAGCCACGCTCCCGCAGCTTCGCGAACTCGCGCTTGGGGGGACAGCTGTAGGTACCGGGCTCAACACGCATCCCCAATATGCCGAGCGCGTTGCGGCCAAGATCGGGGAGCTCACACGAAAAGAATTCATTACCGCGCCGAACAAGTTTGCGGCCCTTGCCGCGCATGATGCGTTCGTAGGTACGAGTGGTGCGCTCAAGCAGATGGCGGTGGGGCTCATGAAGATCGCCAACGACGTCCGATGGCTATCGTCCGGTCCGCGCTCCGGCATCGGGGAGATTAGGATTCCGGAAAACGAGCCAGGTAGCTCGATCATGCCGGGCAAAGTGAACCCCACTCAGTGCGAGGCGCTCACGATGGTTTGCACCCAGGTGATGGGGAACGACGCGACCATCGGTATCGCAGGGTCCCAGGGGAACTTCGAGCTCAATGTGTACAAGCCTGTGATGGCGTACGACCTGCTTCAATCGGTCAGGCTGCTCGGTGACGCTGCGCAGAGCTTCAATGACAACTGTGCGATCGGAATCGAGCCCAACATCGAAACCATCGACGACAAGCTCCGGCGCTCGCTGATGTTGGTGACCGCCCTCAACCCGTCGATCGGCTACGACAATGCTGCGAAAGTGGCCAAGCACGCCTACAAGAACAACACGACCCTTCGGGAGGCAACGATCGAGCTCGGCCTGCTGACCGGTGAGCAGTTCGACGAGGCGATCAAGCCCGAAGAGATGGTTGGCCCACTAAAAGTATGAGTATCGAGATCACGGAACACCAACCGGGAGAGGACCTGGACGACTTCGTTCAGGTCGCGTACGAGATCTATCGCACCGACCCCGCTTGGGTGGCGCCCTTGCAGATGGAGGTTCGGGAACGCCTGAGCCCGAGCAAGAATCCGTTCTTCGAGCATGCCGAGTGCGCGCTTTTTACCGCCCGCAAAGACGGGAAGCTGGTAGGCCGCATTTCTGCGCAAATCGATCACGAGCATTTGCGTGCACATGGCGATAGCGCGGGTTTCTTCGGCTTCTTCGACACGATCGACGATCAAGAAGTAGCCGATGCGTTGCTTGCAACGGCCGAAGACTGGCTGGCCTCTCGAGGGATGAGCGTGATGCGCGGGCCGTTTTCGTTGTCGATCAACGAGGAGCCGGGCTTGTTGGTCGAAGGGTTCGACAGTCCCCCGGTGCTGATGTGCCCGCATCACCGTCCCTATCAGGGAGCGCTGGTCGAGGGAGCCGGGTTCTCGAAGGTTCAGGACCTCTTTGGATGGATGTACAAGGTCGAGCCGCCGCCGCCGCGAGCAGAGAAAGCGTGGCAAACGATCAACAGCATGCCGGAGGTACACATTCGACCCATCCGACCGAGGGACTTGAAGCATGAAATCGATGAGATACTCGACGTCTTCAATGATGCTTGGCAAGACAACTGGGGCTTCGTGCCTTCGACCGACGCCGAAGCGAGGAAGATGGCGAAGGACCTCGCGCTGATCATGGACAAGAGGCTTTCTTTCTTCGTTGAAGTCGATGGCGAGGCCGTAGCGATGTGCGTTTGCCTTCCTAACCTCAACGAGGCGATTCACGACTTCGACGGAAAGCTGAATCTGATCACCATCATCAAGCTCCTGTGGCGATTGAAGGTGCGTGGATTGAAATCGGCCCGCTTAATGCTGCTTGGGATCCGGAAAAATTTTCGCGGATCGCGCCGCTATGCGCCGCTCTCGACAGCGCTTTACGCAGAGATTGCCAAACGAGGAATTAAGGCGGGGTATGAATGGGCGGAGCTTGGCTGGACGCTCGAGGACAACCGCCTGATCAGTGCCGGCATAAAAAGCATGCACGCGCACGTGTATAAAGTGTACCGCGTGTACGAGAAACCCATCGGCACCTAGTTCAAGGCGATCCCGAGAACACCACCGCGTCACCCCTCCATGTGGTCGCCTCGAGCGTCGTGCCGTCCGTCGACACGGTGACTCCGCCGTGTAGGTCGGTGCCAAACACGCGTGCCCCAGCGTTCTCGAGGCGCTCGATCACCATCGCGCTAGGGTGACCGTAGCGATTGTGGGCACCGACGCTGGCCACCGCGAGAGTAGGGCGCACGACCTCCACGAGCCCTGCGGTCGTCGACGTTTTCGAGCCGTGGTGGGCCATCTTCAGCACGTCGATGGGGGAGAGCCGCCCTTGGAGAAGGAGTCGCCGTTCAGCTTCGACTTCCAGGTCGCCCGTGAAGAGGAAGGAGTGGTTGCCGTACACGAGATGCAGGACGATCGAGTTGTCATTGAGGTCGAGCTCGGGGTCGTAGCGGGGGCAGGGCCAGAGCACCGCAAGGCGGGCGCCGCCGACGTCGGTGGGCGCCCGACACAGATCCTCGGGGAAACCGAACCTTGGTCCCCTTGCTGCGCGCGAGAGCCAGCAACGCTTGCATGGTGCCGTCGCGCTCTTCTGCGAGCAACTGTCCCGTTGATCCACAGCTCCCCGACGTCGATCTCGTCGAGGATCTGTGGAAGCGCCCCGTAGTGATCTGGGTGCCCATGCGTGATGACGAGTCGATCGATGCGCGACCGTCGGCGTTCGCGAAGGACGCGGATGATCTCCCGTCCTGCGGGGTGTCGACCGCCTTGGCCCGTGTCGATGAGGGCAAGGGTGCCGTCGGGGAAGTCGACCAGAATGGCGTCTCCCTGGCCCACATCGAGGAACGCCACCCGAAGGGCGTCCTGGGGCTGCTCACGTTCGACGATACGGTGCTCGGCAGCGAGCCAAATAGCAGCCGCGACCAGTGCGACCGCCAAACGTGTCCGCCACCCGTGCGCGAGCAGTAACGAGAAACACGCCACGAGCACAGTCAGCCCCTGGGTCGTATCGAGGGGAGGCAGTCGCCGTGCGACGGCGAGAGGTGCAAAGGCGTCGCACGCGATGAGCAGCAAGCGCACAGCCCCTACGAGCCCAGCACGAGCCCACTCTCCGATATGGGGCACCTCTGCGCACAGGGCGAACAGATGGGCGAGCGGGATCACGACTAGGCTTCCAAACGGAAGTACGATGATGTTGGTTAGCCATCCGATCAGCGGAACACCCCCAAACCACCACCAGACCATCGGGGCCGTCGCGATCAACGTTCGAGCGCTGATCGTGGAGGCGGCACGCACTCGCTTCCATCGGCCTCGTTTCACTCTCGGCGCGCTCAAGATTGCTGTCGTCGCGACGATCGAAAGAAGAAACGCCGGCCTCAGCGCCATCGATGGCTCCGGCGCCGAAAGGACAATCGCGGCCATCGCGGTGACGGCAGACGCCGAAGACCGCCTCCCTATCAGAACGACGCCCCAAGCGAGGGCGGCAGTGATGGCGGCACGCCACGCGCTCGGAGAGCCACCGGCGAACGTCGCGTGGAGCAGGGTCAACGGGATCCCGATCGCGGCCGCAATCCGCAAGGGATCTGTTCGTACGACGCATCCGCGAATCAGCCAGTGAAGCCCGTGCACCAGCGTCCCGCTGACCAGGGCGATATGAAGCCCCGATACCGCAAAGAGATGGGCCAACCCGACCGCTGCAATCGTTCGCCTTTGCTCATAGGGAAGTGCCGCGCCGTCGCCGAGAACCAACGCCCGCGCTACCCCAGAGGTCTCCTTCGGAAGGCCGTCGATCAGTCGGCGGCGCACGCGTTGACGGGCCCGAGCGATCCACCGCTGAAAGCGAGAGGCCGACACGATGGTCAGACCGCCCTTCGTGTTTGCCTGACTCCAACACGCTGCGCCGTGCGGCCGAGTGAGCGCCGGCTTCGAGGATCGATTGCGAAGGACGGTCGGCGGATGAACCTTTCCCACGAACGTGACGACGCTGCCTAGTGGAGGCGCCGATTGGAGAGGAAGTCCGGTGTTGATCAACAAGCCCTCCCGGATGCGCTCGTTCGAAGGGACCCATCGACCCTCGATCACGCGTAGCCGGACACGCGCTTCTTCGATCCCGTACCGCACCGATTCGACGGCGGCGCGCGCGGACACTTTACCGCGAACCGAGCAAGGAGGCGGCGCGTGCTGAGCGACTCCGAGCCCTGCGAAGAACGCGAAGAGCGATAGCGGCACCACCCAAAGCCGCGCGTGGAGCTCCCGTCCATGCGCCGCCAGCGCCCCGGCCCCAACGATCGAGGCGGCCACCAGCCCGAGCCCGGCACCGCTCTGCCATTGCGCACCGACGAAGAGCCCGATCACCCACCCCGCTCCGATCCCAGCAAGCACCTGCTCGGTGCAGCAAGCAGCGTGCCGACCGCGCTCGCTCGAAAACAGCGGGATAGCGCGAGCCCGACCTGTCGGCCGCCGGCGGAGCGAACGTTCCCCGCCATGTGAGTTCGATTGGCCCGTCGCAGTTAGGTCACGAGTGGCGGTCCGCCATGCCTGCTCTTGATACGACGACGCGCCTCATGAGGTGGAAGAAGAGGCTCCGCGCTTGCAGTTGCTTCCATTCGTCGCGATCGAGCTCTCGGTACGGTTTGGGCTCGGGCATGTCTAGCAGACGTCGAACTTCGGTAGTCGGGAGCGTCAGCATATGCTCCCAGTCGACGGCTGTCAGGAGCTTGGCGCGGTAGCCGATCGCACATGCGCGAGCGAAGTAAGCGACACCTTCCACTCGGCCGATCGACACGAGTGTGAGATTGAAAAGAACGCCCATGATGAGCCATCCGGGGTTTCGGAGCTGGGCGTAGCTGCAGCCGAGCAGGTGCATCTCGCCGTACATATCGGAGCCCCAACCGCCGAGGATGTGCCACAGGTCGTGCATGTCGACGACACGAGACTCGAACACGTGGGCCTCGCTGAGGAACGAACGGTCTTGTCGGTCGACCACCTCCGCAAGCCCGGTCGCGGTGAAGCCTCGCGCCGCCGTCCACTCGTAGTAGTCGCGTCCGAGCGTCCCAAGCGGCAGCTGCGATAGACGTTCCCGGTCGGCTAGGGTCTTCAAGAGGTCCCGGCGCTCAACGAGAATTCGGCGACCTTCGGGATCCTCGATCACTTTGCCAAACACGTTTCTGCATGCCTCGCCTCCGGTGTTCGCAAGCAAGTCGCCGACCGCATCGGTGCGGTCCGGGTCGTCGCCGAGCGCTTCGAGCGCCTGGAGCGCTGCCTTGAAGTTTCTGCGCGGCCATGCGAACCCCTCGTCGTAGCGGCGTCCGGTCGCTGGATCACGCAGCGGCGACTGCGATCTCTTTGTCGAGACACCCAGCAGCGGCATGGACCGGAGTATACGGCATTCCTCGAGCGATCGATCCTCTGTGAGGGCGTAGCTCAGCTGGATAGAGCACTGCCTTCCGGAGGCAACGAGAGACCCCGAATTCCCTTGAAAAATCCGTCATACATTGTTGGTGCGTCCAACAATTGCCTATATTGGAGCCATGCTTGATCGTTCGGCGTTCTCTGTAGAAACTCTTCTAATTGCGCTCATGGCCTGCGTTGCCGCCACGGGGTGCTCGACCAGTGGTGAAGGCGGTGCTGGCGGCTCTGCGGGCGGCGACGGTTCGACCGTCTACGTTCCCGAGTCCGAGCTCTGCGGCGGCCAGCCCTGTGCGAACCACACCGGGGAGAACGACTTCACGCACCCGAGTGCTCCCGACGGGGTGGACTCGCTCTTTACGGATGCCACGAGGAACCCAACGGGGACGAACGGTGCCAACGAGCCGGCGATTGTCTACCCGAGCCACGAGACGATGTTCCCGATCAATCGTGCCCCGCGTTCGCTTCGAGTGGACCGAGCCTGCGGCAGCGCTTGCCTACGAGCTGAAGTTCGAGGGCGAAAAGACGACTGTGTTCGTCTACACCGCAGGTGGTACTTTCTCGCCCACCGAGGAAGAATGGGACTGGGATTGCCGAGTCGAACCGCGGCGGAGCGGTCCGCTTCACGGTCACTGCCCTGGACCCTGCCGATCCGGGAACTGCCTGGACGTCGGTGAGCATCGACCTTTTCTTTAGTGACGCCGCGGTGCCCGGGGCTATCTACTATTGGTCGACTGGGCACGCAAGGGGGTGATGCGAGCGCGCATCGAGGACTCCGTTCCCCAGAAATTCTACACCGACCCGGCAGCGCCTGACGCCGGGGAGTGTGTTGCTTGCCACACGCTGTCTCGCGATGGACGGAGCATGGCAATGGGGTTACGGCGGGGAAACGTTACGCACGATCGACGTCGACAGCCTCGATGTGGTCATACCCCAACCCCAGCAGGCTGAGCGGAAGGTAGGCTGGTCGACATTCTCCCCCGACGGAGAGCTGCTGCTCATTTCAGATGGGGGAGTGCTTCGGCTGCTCGAGACCGCAACCGGGGAACCCGTGGGCGACAACGAGGGCATCGTGCCGCTCCCAACGGGGACGAAGGGCAGCACGCCGGACTGGTCTGGCCTAGGGGACAAAGTGGCCTTCGCGATCACGGAGGGTAAGGTCGGCAACAAGAGCATCGAAGCCGCCAGCATTGCGGTCATCGATTACGACCTTGGCGTCTGGGGCGATGTAACCGTGCTCGTCGAGAGTCAAGGCGCGGAGGACAACAACTTCTTTCCGGCCTGGAGCCCGGACAGTAAGTGGATTGCCTACGTCAACGCGCAGGCGAAGTCCAAGGACGCGGTGACCGCCACCGCTCGCCTGGTCTCTGCGGCGGGAGGCTTTCCGCAAGACCTGACGCGTTTGAATGAGCGCGTGAACAACGAAGATGGCGTGGTTGACATCGGCAACTCGATGCCACGTTGGGCGCCGAGTACGCGTCCTGGAACTTTCTGGGTGGCGTTCTCGAGCCTTCGTGCGTACGCGACCCTGCGCCCGCAAGACGACAAAGAAGACCAGATATGGATCGCGGCGATCGATCCGGGCGCGAGCGGCGACATGAGCTACGCGGCTTTCTGGGCACCTTTCCAGAGCATCGAGGATGGAAACCATCGGGCGTTTTGGACCGTGTCCGACGAGGACCGGCAACAGCAGTGCCTTTGCGTGGACATCTGCGGCGATGGAATCGACAACGATTGCAATGGCACGGCCGACGAAGCGCTGTGTAGCGAATGCGGTCCGACGGAGATCTGCGACGATGGCATCGACAACAACTGCAATTGCGTCGTGGACGAATGTAATCAAGAGATCTGCGACGACGGAATCGACAACGACGGGGACGGACTCATCGACGGGGCCGACCCAGCTTGCATCGTGGTCCAGTGAGCCTTCAGGCCCCACCCAGCGAGCCAGAATAGCGGCCGATCTTCGGCTTGAATCCGTAGCAATGCCGGATCCCAAAGAAGGGGGGAGCACGTTACCCCGTCTTTCCGCGCTACGACGTCTGTGGCTGACAAACCGCGCGGGCGCCGTTCTTGACTACGGCTGCACCTCAAACGCCCCCACGTCGCACATCGTGCCGCCCGTCTCTGGGCGTGACTCGCCGCGCTCGTCGGTGTTCACCTTGCTTCACTCCTCCAGCGTGAACGTCAGGGGCACGCGCACCAGATCGCGATCGAGCCAATATCCTCCGTTGTGGCGCGTGTAGTAGAGATAGGGTGTACGCCCTGGGCGTTCGAAGTTGGTGGTGGAATCCCCGTGGTCGACGATCGATGGGTATTGAGCATGAACCGGCTCCAGCATCGGCGGCGCCCCCGAGCCGGTGTAGCAGCCCCAGCTCACGCCGATATCGGCCCTGGCAAGCAACTGGGTGTCGCTCCAGTGGATGAGGTCGGACGAAAGCGAGAAGTAGAACCCGCATATGAGAGTCTGCGCGTCGATCCACTGACCCCAACTGCTCACACGCATGTAGCGGTCGATGTAGGTGTTGTAGGTAAGGGTGCCGGCGTCTTGTCGTCCGGTGCCTGGCAGAAACTCGCACTCCGGCACGTCGCCGTCTACTGCGTATGGGCTCGTCAGTAGCAGGTTGAAGCCACTGCCATCCCAAGCACGCCAGCTTGCCGGATCGTCGAGCGTCTTCGTACGGATCGCGCATACACCGCGCAGGTCGCTTACCATGTCAGGCAAGGTCCTCTTCAGCTCCATCAGCGCGTAGTAGTAGTTGTCTGGTCCGAGGACGATGTTGGTCGGCCCCAGGTAGCCCTCGACGTACCAGTTCTGGGTTGGTCTATCGGGCGGAGTCCACACCCGTGGAGCTGGTGCAACAACATGTGCCGGAGGCGAGGGCTTCACAAAGGTGCGCGCACTGTCCGTCGAAACCGCGTAGGTGATCGAGTTGTACCAGCAGAGATAACTGGGCGAGCAGTTGATCGACACGGCGTCGTGAAACTCGTTGTGGATGAGCACGTGCCAGCTTGCACCCACTCGGTAGGGCGACCAAAGCCACTCGTTGTTCTCGTAGGACTCCGGCGTCGGGAGGTTCGCGGAGCGATGGGCCGGATGCTCGCAATCATGCTCCAAGCTATCAAAATCGTTGCCCCGGCTCAGATAGTTACCAGTCTCATGGATCGTGCCGAATAGAACGACTTCCCCGTCAGACGCCCGCACAGCCTTGGCGGGACCATCGGGAATATCGAACTCCTCGCAGTGCTCGGTCGACCAATCAAAAACGACCTCCCTCGCACTGAAAGCGACGCTCACCGGCACAAAGTTGCAGAGGCCCCCATAGCACCCGCCTCGATCCGCGGCGCACGCCGTACCGTCTTGGACAGGCGTGGAGTCGCAGTTGCCGTCCGCGCATGTGCCCACGGTGCACTCGTTGGCCTCGTCGCACGCCGTACCGTCTTCGACCGGTCTGTTGCTGCACGTGCCGTCCGCGGGCTCGCAAACGTCTTTGGTGCAGTCGTTCTTGTCGCTGCAATCGATCCCGTCGCAGAGGTCCTCTTCGCAGGCGCCTGACATGCACAGGCCCGGAGCCCCGCCGAAGTCACAGCTCGTTCCGTCGGCAGATGGCGTGCGGCTACACGTGTGGCTCGCAAGGTCACACGTATCCTCCGTGCAGTCGTTTTGCTCGTCGCAATCCGCAGCCGTTTCGCATTCAGGCTGCGTCTCAACGCACCCCACCAGCGGAACTACGCCCAGCGCGCAGACACATAGAAGTCCAAGCAAGTAACGCATAAGAGCCTCCCCGGATCTGAGGGCTGCCCGAGGGACTCGCCCTCGCCATCAGTCAGGCTTTGTCAGTGCATCAGGCGTGCCAGGCGGAAGCCCGGTTTTGCAGGGGAATCTCAGGTTACAGTGCGCAGGTTTTACGTTTCGAGGCGGACACGCGCACAGGTCGCGGCATACTTAATTGTTTTATCCTGTCGCTTTCCGGTTTGATGCCGAGTCCAATCGCTCGCTCAGTAGCCCCTCCCGGGAACCACCACTTTGCGCCGATCCTATTTCCGAACGTGAAGGAACGGCTCGCGACCTACGAGAAGCATTTCCGGGGTGCGGTCGTGCAGCGGACTCGGTACTTCGGGATACGTTGCGGCGATTCGATCGCGGTTGATCGTGACTTTGCAAAAGCCACCGAGGCAGCCACGCCACCCGAACACGAACTCGAGGTCGACGCCGTTTTGATCGAAGCCTACGACTCTGGTCAGGCCAGCGAGATCGCGAACAGTGACGGGATCCCTTGGGCGAAGGCGCCGATCACGGAACAAGGCGAACCGACTGTGCTCAGCTGGCATGGGCAGCGTCCGACCGTGGACGAGCTCGCGTGTTACGACCGAGTGACGACGCGCAAGCGGGACGCCAATCGCAAGATGATAGCTCGCGAGGTTCGAGATCTTGAACAGCGTCGCTCTCAGGAGTTGGGCTACTAATGATTACGGGGATGCACAGTTGCGGGGCTTCTCTATGGCCTTCCCTAATCGCGGTCACTCCATCCGTGGCGGCGTGTGCGTCCTCGGAGAGCTGCTTTGCCGTCGGCTTGGCGGTCAGCGCAGTCGGTTTTTGCGGGATGTCGTCAGCCACTTCGGACCGGCTGCGCTGATCGTTTTGGAAGCGGCCCCAAAGTATCAGCGGCTTGCTAGCCCTGCGGTGTCCTTTTTTCTCCTTGTTTCTAACAATCGATTTTGCTGGCAAGCCAACGCCTAAGACCTCGAACTAGGATTATCATTTGTGCCTCGCTTTCGATCCACCAAGTCGAGTGATGTAGGTGCATACGGCGTGCCAGACGAAAGCCCGGTTTTGCGGGGAATCACAGGTTACAGCGCGCAGGTTTTACGTTTCGAGGCGGACACGCGCACAGGTCGCGGCATACGTAATTGTTTTATCTTGTCGCTTTTCGGTTTGACAGCGAGTCCAATTGCTCGCTAATCGCCGCGACCAGTCGGAAGCCTCGTTGAAGTTTCACCCCTTCGGTACGGTCAGCTCTGCTTGGTCGCAGCCGTAGGCTCCGTCGCACTTAGCCCCGTTGGGTTGATAAAACCGGTAGTCCGGGCTCTCGCTTATGGAGCCCGTCCAGCTTCCATCTTGGGCAGCTACCGAAATCCCCAACGTTTCGGGAGTTGCGTCTAGGCTGAACCCGAAGCCGTCGCACCCAAACCACAGCACACCCTCAGTCGAGTCGCGGACCGACCAACCGTCTTCGGTCTTGATGCATGTGAACGCATCAACTACGCCATCCAGAACAAGCCCGACGTCGTATGTGGAGCTGACACTCGGCACGAGGGCAACCTCTATTCCGGCAAAGCAGCCCCTAACAGTACAGTCGTACCCGCAGCCACCCGCGAACGGAACCGTCACAAGCGCAGCCCCGATCCAAAGTAGCGCTTTCAGCTTCATAAGAACCTCCCCGGTTGCGGCGCTATGCGCCCCTAAGCGCGGTTATGTAGGTGCATCAGGCGTGCCAGGCGGAACCCCGGTTTTGCAGAGAAATCTTAGGTTACAGGGCGCAGGTTTTACGTTTGGGGCGTGGGGATCATCTCGGCAAAGGCACGGTCCTCACAGAATCGATAGGTTCGCAGTAGCCACTCTCCGTCGTTCGCCTTGCCTCAACGTCACAGAAACTTGATGCGAAGTCGCCATTGATCCGCCAGTCGCCGCCTTGGGCGTCCGTGAGCTCGATCGTGAATGAAAGCTCGCGTATCGGAACCTCGCTGACCAGATCAGGGGTCACTCCCACGCCAGCGCCGCACCGCTCGCCCAGTTCGTTTCTGCCAGCCGTCCAATAGACGTCCAGTAAGTGCGCTTCTGGGCTAGGTTGGCCGACGTTGCAATCCGTGCTCGCCGTCAGCGCGGTGCAGGCCGCGTTTACGTAAAAGCACGCAAAGCCGCCGCCTGCGTCGGGGGCATCGAAGTGCCCCGCCCACAGGCCTGGCCCGATGAACCCGGCTTCACCACCAGATCCGTGCCAGCCGCAATTGTCCGACCCGCATCCAATCATGAGCGGTAGCAGCAGCGCGAATAGGATCCCAACTAGGTACTGCACGACAGCCTCGCAACAGCATCACAGGCAACGATGCATCAGGCGTGCCAGGCGGAAGCCCGGTTTTGCAGGGGAATCTGAGATTACAGCGCGCAGTCTTTACGTTCTGGGTGTGGGCGCGCAGCGCGTGCGTCGTGTTCTACAGTCGGGCCTGCGCTGACCGTTTCTTGTCCACGTTGACGGAACACGGGAGGCGTGGGATCGTTGCAACGGTTGTAGCGAATAACACCAGGGAAGCGGCTCGGGGTAACTCGGGTCGTTTTTCTTTTTGCGCTTTCAGCCCGCCACTTTCCCGGGTGCTAGGCATCGTCCAAATCATTGGGCGGTCTCTCCGTCGATCCTCAGAGGTCGTTTTCAGGATCCGGCCTGTCGTCGACTACCGCGCGCGTTCGAGCTCAGCCATAACAGAAGTTGTGGATCGCATCAGGGTGTTGCCAATCTGTTGCCAGTCGGATTTTCAGAGAGGAAAGGCAACCAACCAAGAGACACTTTAGCCCGGAAAAACCAGTGTAAAATCAACATGGACGCGTAGCTCAGCTGGATAGAGCGCTGCCCTCCGGAGGCAGAGGTCGGGGGTTCGAATCCCTTCGCGTCTGCTAAGAGTTTCAACGAGTTGACGATCTCGTCTTTTTCGTAGAAGTCGCGCGTGTCCCAAACGGTGTCCCGAAAACGCGCATCGTTCACTCGTTTGCCGGCCTCGAATGGCGGATGAACGTAGCGCGAAGTGGTCTGGACATCTCTGTGGCCCGCCAGGTACCAGCCTTCTATCAGGGCCTCGGGTGGCCATTGTATCGATCGGTACTCCGAGGGGGCATAACCTATCCGTGGGGACTTAGACCGTGGGTCTTGGTCTATCGAAACAATAGATGCTCTCCCTCGAAACTCGGTGAACGCTGGGTCGACGCTGCTTGTTCCTTTTGCGGAGGCTGTCTTTTGAGCCTTGCCTGTGCACGCCGCCGCTAGGGTGTGGGTCGGGTGCGCTCGGGGTGGTAGGCCTCCTTGTTCTTCCACATGGCCAACACGGTGGCCGAAATCCTTCGTGCCAAGGTGAGCTTGGCCATCGGAGGTTTGGTGCCTTGCTGCAGACGACGGTGGAAAAGATCCGACCTCGGTCGGATCTTTCTTTTCCATATGACCACCCCGGCCTTTTCGGGGTTGAATTCCGCAGTCCTGCATGGGACGACAGCCGGAGTCGTAAGGAAAGGCGCCATGATCAGCACGGCACACCCAATGGCAAGCTGGTTTCTCTTGCTTGCATCCGTCTTCTTTCTGGTCCTGTTCGTCGGGCCGATTTTTCTGGCTCCGCTGCGGTGGGCGAGGGTGATGAAGTGGAGCCTTCCCGAGGATACGGACCTGACCGTGTACTTCGGCCGCTGCCTGGGCGCGGCAGCGCTCGCCATCGTGTACGTCATATTTCGCGCGGCGCCCGCCCCCGAAGATCACCCGCTGGTTTTCGAGCTCATCATTCTGACCGGCGCTTCGATGACCGTGGTGCACGTCTGGGGTGCGCTTCGACGCGCCCAGCCATGGACCGAAGATGCCGAGATCATCATGTATGCAGGGATCACTGCCCTAGCGTGGTGGGTTCAGCGAGGGGTCTTCGGCTGACCTTGGAACGACCCATCGACGCGCGCCCTCATACAATGGGCGCTCTCGCTTTCGCCACCTGCTGCTCGCACCACTGACGTAGCGTGGTGGTCGCCGGCCCGAGGATCTGGTTCGATTCGTTCGGGTCGCCAAAGTCGTCGCCAATGGTGTCGTAGAACGCCATTCGGCTCACGTCCCCTTGGAGCTGCGCATTGAACGAGAGAGCGGCAATGACCTTCATGAGCCACACTGGCATGAAGCGGAGTTTGAGCTCGGGCCGGACGATCTCGATGTATACCCGCATCGCGTCCGCCTTGCTCCATCCTTCCGGGCCGACGATGAAGAACGTCTTGTTCGCCGCGCGCCTCACCGTCGTCGTGCCGCCAGGTCTCAGCATAGTAGCCACCTTCGGGATGAGCGATAAGGTGGAGGGCTTCGATGATTTCGGTGGGGGTCAACGGGGGGAGTGTAGAGCAGACGGAGAAAGATCTCGGAGAAAGATCCGACCGACGCTGACGCTGATGCTGGCACGGGCGCTGGCACTGCCGCTGCCACTGCTGCACAATGCCGCGATATGAAGGCGTTCACCGGCCCCATCCTTTGCGCCGCCCTCGTGCTGAGCATCGCTGTACCTCCGCTCTCGGTCGATCCGTGGTCGGCCGCCGCGCGAAGCTGCTACAGCGTGTGGGCCGAAGCGGACAAGATGGGCTCGCACTACCGGCACATCGTCTATGTCGAGAACGACTGCGACTACTGGCTGCAGTGCTCGGTGTGGACCGACGTCGATCCCCAGCCGCCGAAGATGCTGACGGTCGGGCCGGGGATGACGGAGCACGGCGAGACGAACGGGAGCTCGCAGTACGACGATCCGAGAGCGTTCGGGGCCTGCCACCGGAAGTAGGTCCAGTAATACGTTCAGTGTCAGTGCCGGCGCCAGTGTCAGCGCTTCGGTACTTCGCGATTAAGCACCCGCAGCACATTCTGCAAGTGCATGCCCGCCTAGCCCTTGATGCATACCATGGGCTCGAGGCGCGCGACCTTGCGAGCGAGCCCGGCTCGATCTGCCGAGGCGACCACGGCGCGCACGTCTTTGTAGGCACCCGGCGCTTCCTCTGCGATGCCTCGCATACTGATCGACCGAACGATGATGCCCCGGTGCGCAAGATTCTTGATTAGCTTGCTGCCGCGCCATTGCTTCTTCGCGCGGTGGCGGCTCATTCGCCGCCCCGCGCCATGGCAGGCCGACCCAAAAGAGAGAACCATGCCCTCTGCTGTGCCGGTGAGCACCCACGATTCGGTCCCCATGCTGCCCCCGATCAACACGGGTTGGCCGATATCGCGAAGCTGCTCGGGTAGCTCGGGGTGCCCGGGCCCGAACGCGCGCGTGGCCCCCTTTCGATGAACGAATAGCCGTCGCCGTACGCCATCGACGATGTGCTCTTCCTCTTTGCAGGTGTTGTGGGAGACGTCGTAGAGGAGTGGAAGCGCGGCTTTCGGTAGTACGTCGCTGAATACCTCGCGCGTGAGATGCGTGATGATCTGGCGGTTGGCGAGCGCGCAATTGATCCCGGCACGCATAGCGCCGAGATATCGACGGCCCACCTCCGACCGTAACGGCGCACAGGCAAGCTCACGATCGGGAAGGTCGATGCCGTGATCGGCCGCGGCGATTGCCATCTCGCGAAGGTACTCTGTGCCGATCTGATGTCCGAGCCCTCTCGAACCACAGTGAATGCTGACGACGACATCGCCCTCGGCAAGCGATAGCTGGTAGGCGATACGCGGATCGAGGACCTCCGCGACTCGCTGCACCTCGAGATAGTGGTTCCCGGATCCGAGGGTGCCCATCTCGTCTCGCTGTCTGTGGCGTGCCTTTTGGGAGACATACTTCGGTTCGGCTCCATGCATGGACCCGTGCTCTTCGATTCGGTCGAGGTCTTCTCGTGAGCCCCATCCTCGATCGACCGCCCAGCGTGCACCGCCGCTCAACATGGCGGTCATCTCAGCGTCGTCGAGATGAATGTGGCCGGTGCTTCCTAGCCCAGCCGGAACGTGCGCAAATAGAGCATCGGCGAGCTGCTCCTTCACAGGCTCGACGTCGCTGGCTCGCAAGCCAGTCAACAGGCAGCGAACGCCACACGAGATATCGAACCCGACCCCTCCCGCAGATACGATTCCACCTTCGTTTGCATCGAAGGCGGCCACACCGCCAATGGGAAAGCCGTAGCCCCAATGCCCATCGGGCATGACGTAGCTTGCATTCACAATTCCAGGGAGCGTCGCAACGTTGGTCGCCTGACCAACGACCTTGTCGTCCATTTCCTCCAGCAATGCTCGGTCGGCGTAGAAGACCACTGGCACGCGCATCTTGCCAGTGGCAGCGAGCTGCCATCGGTCTTCAGAGATCTGCTGGAGTGGAGTGATGTCCATCGTGCTTCCTAGCCACCTCGCTCAGACGTCGACGACGCATTGCGCGACCCACTGTGCTTCGTCGTCACGGCTGACTCGGAGCTCGGTGAACGTTGCGCCTTTGGGTTCTACCACGGGCTCGTGACGCTGCCGATCGACGTGTTCACCCTGGGCCTGTGCAGATAGTTTGAGCCCGTTGATCTTGACGCGGAAACGGCCGAACAACATCGATCGCGTCGTCATCTCGTAGATCACGGCGTTGAGCCAATCGACCAACAACACGTCCAGGCTTGGCGCTTCGCAGGCGATCTCCACCTGCTCCTCGTTGCGAATGAGGTCCGGGTTGGTGACCACCGCGGTGAGCGCGAGTGCCGCCTGTTGGAAGGCAACGTCTGCCGATTCGCCTCGACCTCGCACGCCGACGTCGGCCTCGTGCGGAAAGTGCTCCCAGCTAGTCATGTGATCCACCGCCATGCCGTTACGGCTCCACTTCGCCGATGAGCTCCACCGTGCTCGCCTGCGGGCCGGCCTCGCCTTCGCCCTCTGCCAGCACGTACCTCACTAGGCTACCGATGTGGAGGTCATCGAAAGCCTCATCGAGCACTGCGTTGCGGTGAAAATACACTTCAACTTCGTCGTGCCCTTCGAGAAAGCCGTAGTCTTTAGCGAGATAGAGCTTGGTGACTTGCGCGTGCAGCGGGAGCTCGTGACGCTTGACCTTGCCCCGTTGTTTCCGGGCCACGTCTTGAAGTTGACGTCTAGCTGCATGAAAGGCGTCCCGAAGCGCGACGTAAATGTCCTCGTGGGCGTGGTCCTTCGGCCCCTGGTGACTCACCACGATCTCGTCGCCTGGGACGGTGATGTCGACGCGAACGTCGTAGAGTCTGCCGTGATGGGAATGCCGGTGGGGGGCCTCGATGACCACGTGGCAGTGGATAATCGGATCGTAGAACTTCTCCAGGTTGGTGGCATGTTCCTCCACCCACGTCTGGATGGCGTCGGAGGGCTCCATCTCCTTGAAAGTGATTCGGACTGGATGCTGCATGGTTCGGCTCCTTCTTCACCCCTCGACCACGCAAAGTTTGTGCCGTCTGAACTTCGACAACTTCGGGCAATTCCCAGGGGCCCCGCTGGAGACCCCGCGCAGTTCCTGCGTTTCGGGGCGCCCCAGGCGTTGGTTCTTCGCTTCTAGGAGAACCTTTCGGCCTACTGAACGCGCAGCCCGATGGAGAGGCTATTGGTGCAACCTTAAACGCTAGCTGCAGAATATGCGCCCTGGCAGCTCGGTGATCGGGCGTTACGCAGGAATTTCCAAGCCACCTTGTTGGACCGCTTGTTGCTTAGAATTGTCTTGTGCAACGGCGGCCCCTTGGGCGTGCCGGGCCAGGAAGGAGACAACGAGATGACATTGATGAGAAGAGGACGTGACCCACTGGCAGGATTTGGAAGCCTCCAGGAAGCGGTTCGTGACATGTTGACGACGTGGCCGTTTGGTGAGCGTGAGGCGCTGTCGATGGCAGATTGGTCGCCTTCGTGTAACGTATTTGAGACTGCCGAGGAATACCGGATCGAGGCGGAGTTGCCCGGCGTGAAAGAGGAGGATCTCGAGGTAAACGTCGAGGACCGTGTCCTCACGCTTCGTGGTGAACGGCGCGAAGAGAAGGAGGAAAAGGGCAAGAAATACCACCGCGTGGAGAGTTCCTATGGCAGTTTCATGCGGAGCTTCACGCTGCCCGCCGACGCTGACGAGGACAAGGTCGCGGCCGACTACAAGGACGGCCTATTGAAAGTGCGAATCCCACGTACCGCGCCCAAGGAATCCAAGGCACGGAGCGTCGAGATCAGCTGATAGTCGAGGAGCCGATCGCCTGAGACGTCACGTTCCGCGCCTATGGGCTTGGAGACGGACACGGACCTCGTGAGTCTTCCCATCGTTGGGCAGAGGGATCTCCTCGCCATCGATTGGCTTTCCATCGAGGAGAAGCTCCGCGACGCCGTGGCCCGAGCCCCCTGGGTTCTCCACCTCGATCTCGAGAGCTCCACCTTCCGTTCGGATCGTCGCATGGAATCCGGGCCAGTCCGCCGGAATCCGGGGGTCGATCCGCAGCCCGCCGCCGACTCGCCGCAGTCCCAAGGATGACCTCGATTCCGAGCCGCCAGAACCACGCTGCCGAGCCTGTGTACCAGCTCCAGCCGCCGCGCCCGACATGAGGCTCGACGCTGGCGATGTCCGCGGCCAGGACGTAAGGCTCGAGCCGATAGCGAAGCGCGTCGCCTTTGCTGCGCGAGTGCTCGATCGGATTGAGTAGCTGGGCGATGCGCGCCGACTGCTCCCAATCGCCAGACTCCGCGAACGCCCAAGCGAGCCAGGCCCCCGCGTGTGTATACTGGCCGCCGTTCTCCCGAATGCCCGGGGGATAAGCCTTGATGTAACCCGGATCGCGTACGGTCGCATCGAAGGGAGGCCAGAGGAGGCGCAGGAGCTTCTGGTCCTTCTGAAGCAGCTCCGATTCCGCCGAACGGAGTGCTTGCGCCGACCGCTCGAGCGGGGCCGCTCCCGAAAGCACCGCCCACGACTGCGCGATGGAGTCGATACGGCACTCCGCTGAAGTCGCTCGATCCCCCATGGCTTGCCGTCATCGTCGTACGCCCGTCGATACCACGCCCCGTCCCAACCCTCGCGTTCCACCACGGCGGCGAGCTCCCGAGAACGGTCACGCCAGTTGTGCGCATGATCGTCCTCGCCCCTTTGCTCGCAGAGACTCGCAAAGCCGTCCATCGCTGTGATCGCGAACCACGCCAGCCACACACTTTCCCCACGGCCCCGGGAGCCAACGCGGTTCATTCCGTCGTTCCAATCGCCGTCTCCCATGAGCGGCAAGCCCCGCGGGCCGCGCGTCACCCCGCGCTTCAGCGCTCTATGGCAGTGCTCGAACAAAGATTCGGTTGCAGTGCTCGAGTCAAAGAGAGCGAAGCGATCGTGCTCGTCCGGCTGGAGCGGCGGGCCTGTGAGAAACGGAACCTGCTCATCCAGGATCGTCAGATCCCCCGTCGCTTCGACGTACTGAGCCGTCACGTAGGGAAGCCACAGAAGATCATCCGAGCAGCGCGTGCGAACCCCCCGGCCTGCGGGCGGATGCCACCAGTGGAGCACGTCTCCCTCTTCGAATTGCCGCGTAGCGCTCTCGAGGATGTGTCGTCTCGTCATCGCGGGGTCGACGTGGGTGATGGCCAGCACGTCCTGGAGCTGGTCGCGGAACCCAAACGCGCCACTCGACTGATAGAAGCCCGTGCGACCGAGGATCCTCGATGAGAGAACCTGGTAGAGAGCCCAGCGATTGAGCATCAGATCCATCTCCTTCGCCGGGTGTCTGCACCGTGACGGCATCGAGCAAGGAGTCCCAGTGCACGCCGAGCTGCTGCCAGGCCTCCTCGACCCTCGCCGGATCACGCCAGGTGCGCACGAGCTCACGCATGTGCTCGGTATGTCGCCCCGTACCCAGCACGAAGAATGTCTCCACCTCTTCGCCGGGGCCTATGTCGAGGTGCACCTGGAGCGCTGCGCATGGGTCAAGCCCGGCTCGCGCCGTGCCGCTCAGGCCCAGACGCCGGAGGGCCGCGGGAGAACCCACGTCGCCCTCCCGTCCGAGGAATTCCGTTCGGTCGGCGGTGAATCCGTGGGGATTCCGGTCCGAGCTCAGGAAGGCAACCCGCTCGGCGAAGTCGGGGTTCCAAGGGTTGCGGGCCAGGAGCGCATGGACCTCGGCGTCGTAGAGCGGGACTACGTGAGCTCCGCTGACATCCGCAGAGAGCCCCAGCACCCACTGCGCGTAGTACGTCGCCGTTACCCTCCGCGTGCGGGCCTCGCGGTTGCGCAGCTCGGAGCCGAATGATCTTCACGGGGTCGTCCGGAGGCACGAAGACGCGCAGCCGCTGCTCGAAGCCGTGGCTGTTTTGCTTCCATTCGGTGTAGCCCGCGCCGTGCCGGACCTCGCATGCAACGTCGTCACCCGCAGGTTTTGGCGTGGGGGTCCAGACCTCCGTCGTCTCCTCGTCGCGCAGATAAAGCGCCTCTCCAGGCGGGTCGAGAACCGGGTCGTTGGTCCACGGCGTGAGGCGGAACTCTCCGCTGTTTGCAGCCCAGGTGTAGCCTCCACCAGCCTCTGTCACGAGACAGCCGAACTCCTCGTTCGCCAGCACGTTGCACCACGGGGCGGGCGTCGTCTCCCCGGGCCCGAGGTGGATCACATATTCACGGCCATCGTGGGAGAATCCACCAAGCCCATTGTCGAACAGCAAATCTTTGGGTCGATCGAGCGGTTTCGTTGCGCCGTGCCTTGCGGCCAGCCGTGTGGCGACCAACTGGGGAAGCGGATGCGGATCGACCTGGGGAGGGAGATGGGCAGCGAGGGACCGACCGTCGGACTCGAGGACAACGGCTGCTGCAGCCGCGAGGAGACGAAGCTCGTCCTCCTGAACTTGGTCCTCTCGCACGAGGTGGATGCCGCTGTGCCGCCCGAGCCACTCCGCGGCACCCAGATCGGACACGAGACGATGTGCGCCCTGCAGCGCATCATCGCGGTAGGCCGAGGCCGTCTGCGACTGCACGACGAGGTCGATCGCAATGCCTCGCCTTCGCCATAGCTCGTGGGCTCGAATGAGATCTGCGAGGAGGTTGTCCTCGCTTGGATCGGAGGTCCGAAGCAGCAGGATCGGGTTATCGCCCGAGATCCCCAGTCCCCAGAGCTGTGGTTGGCCCAGGTGATTGGCGGCGATGGTCTCGGGATCGGCGCGAAGCGCAGCGCCCCGATCGAGCAGAAGGGAGAGAAGCTCTTGGAGCTCGGGCAAGCGGTCCGGATCCAGACCCAGCCTCTGGATCTCACGTCCGGCGTCCGTGTAGGCATCCTCGAGCAACCATTCCAGCGAGGCGAGCGTGCCATACCGTGCGGCGATCTCCTCTACGGAGCTTCGAGAGCTGCCAGCCATCGTGACGAAGGCGAGTTGCTCGGTAGCGTAGGGAGCGAGGTCCACTCGGGCTTGCAGCGCCATGATCGTATCGAGCGTCGTGCCCGCGGTCGATGAGAGCCCAGCCTGCATGGCTCGAGGAAAGCGTGCGCTTCCATTCCTTCCGAGAAAACGCTCCCGGTCGGTCTCGAAACCAATACACTGCACGGCGTCGGAATCCGCCAGCAGCCGGTGCATGACAACCGGGGGTTGCTCGCCCAGCTCGCGTGGACGGCGAGTGAATACCAGCGTGTCGAGCTCTGGCTGGGCGCTCCCCTCGACGAAGAGTTTGCTAAATGCCAAATGGCGCGCATCCTCGATCGACGGCGCGAGAACCACCTCGCCGTAGCTCGTCAACGAGAGATGTCGGCGACGATTGGTCTCATTCACGACGGTGATTCGGCGCATCTCGATGTCGTCGGCTGGGCCCACCGCTATGTCCATGCGAAGAGCGACCCCGTGGTGGCGCGTATGGAGCTCCACCATATGGGCATGGAAGACCGCGTCCGTCTCCGCCCCGTGAAGGCCAGTGGGTTGTCGGCCCGCGGACCAGACAGCTCCACTCTCCTCGTCTCTCACGTAGATCCAGAGCCCAGAAGCGTCGAGTGTACGGTCCGGCATCCACCGGGTCACAGCATGGCCTCGCCAGCGGATCGCACCCGACCCGGCATCCGTGATCCAGGAGCCGAGACGCCCGTTGCCGAGCGCGTGGATTTGCGGCGAGGCAGCCAACTGCTTCGGGCGCCACGGCCGGAGGGCGACGGGCTGGGCCTCTCGTGGCCGTTGGACCGCGACTTCAGAACCGCTAGCTGCCTCCACGGGGAAGACATCCGGCACCCGCTCCTGAAGCAGCAGCTGCGTCGCCTTCACACGCGCGTCCGCTTCGAATCGCCGCACCAAGGCCTCGTCGCAGAGGAGATTGTCGAGCGCTGCGAGCGTCATGCCTTGGTGATGCGCCATATAGGAGCTCACGATCGAGCAGCTTCGCCCTTCGGGTAGGCGGCTTGGCGTGAAATCGACGGCTTCATAGAGGCCGTACGTCCCTAGCGCCCCCAACTCGCAAAGACGGGTCAGGTTCTGGACGGCGAACGAGGGAAAGAGCGGCAACGCAAGCGCAGTGGCATAGGGTGCGATGACGATGTCATCATCGAGGCCCCGCTTCCGGCCGAGGCCAGATGAGCCGAAAGCGTGGTACCTGTAGTTGTGATCCGCATCGACGGCCGCGTATCCCGATTCGGAAACGCCCCATGGAACTTTCCGACTGCGTCCGTCCGCCATCTGTTGCTCCACGGCCGCCCTCTCGCTCCTCGAGAGCAGCGTTTCGTCGTAACGACGCATTAAGATCGGAGGCATCAGGTACTCGAACATCGTGCCGCCCCAGGACAGAAGCGCGGGGCCGCCCTTGGTCTTGGTCAAGGGTCGCTCGAGCGCGAACCAGTGCTCGACCGGAAGATCCCCCTTCGCAATGGCCACAAAGCTTGTTAGCCGGGCCTCTGAAGCGAGTAGGTCGTAGTGATGCGGATCGATCTGATCCGCGTCGACATTGTAACCAATGTGCAGATGACGTACGCGCGGGTCATAGAACAGCCGAAAATCCATCCCGACCACTTCGCGCGCCGCCTGTGCTGCCACGCCAGCGAGCTCGATCCCGAAGGTTGCTCGCGTTGCGTTCTCCGAGGTCCAAGGATCGTTCGAGATCTCCGAGCCAGCTGATGATTGCTGACGAATCGCGGTCGAGCGTCGCCCCGTTGTCCCCGAGGTGATCGCGCAAGTCTGAGATCAGCTCCCGCGTCAGCTCACAATGTCTCGGAACTGCGTCTATGGAAATGGTTGGGCGACAGGAGCTTGGCGAGCCGACTGCGGGTCTCCGAGAGCTTCGGCTCCCCGGCGTTGGGATTGAGGGCGGCTGGCGCTGCATCGAGAAGGGAAAGCCATGGTGCGAGAGACGCCAGCTGGTCTTGCATGCCCTGGATGTGGTCGCGGACGCGCGAAAGCCAAAGACGCACCTCATGAAGAGCCAGCGGATCGGTCGACACGCCTGGTTCGGCAATGGTTTCGAGCACGAGCCGCTCGAGATCCCTCAGACTTCACCTCGCTTAGCGTCTGAATCGTTCGGAGCCATGAGTCCGGAGCATTCCGCGCCGCCAGCGCTGCCTGTCGCATGGCACGGGCCCGCTTGCCAGGTTCCGCAATGACCGATCCGTCGCCTTCTTCGATCATGCGCTCGAGGCTGTCCTCGAGGAGCGCGATCGTATCCGCCAGCCCGTCCCAAAGAGTACGCCGCAGGCAGGGCGCAGACTGGACCTCGGCGCAGGCGGCCTCGAGCGCAAGAAGCGCACCCTGCGAGATTGCCGCTGTCGACCGAGGAGACATAACGGGGAGCCAGTGGGCGTCAGCGTTCGCGTGTCGTACCAGTTGAGGAGATGGCCTCGGTAGTGCTGCAGGCGTCCGACCGTTTCCAGGCTGTTTCCGGAGCCGAAGGACGAGCCCGCGTAGGCTCACGTACCCGAAGTCATATGCGGCGACGGTCGACAGCAGCATCATGCCGATATTGGTCGGGGAGGTCCGATGCGCGATTCCGACACTCGGGTCCTCTTGATAGTTGTCCGGGGGGAGCCAGTGATCATCGGGGCCGACGAAGACTTCGAAGAAGAGCCAGGTGCGCCGGGCGAGCCCCCGGAGAAACTCGATCTGCTCGGCAGTCGGACGCTCGCCTCTCGGGCGATAAGGACGACTGATGCGTTCCGCAATCCCGGGCGAGATGAGCCAGAGAGCGAGAAGGGGTGCTGCGTAGGGGAGCGTGGCTGACCGCCAGTACGCGAGGGCGGCAGCGATGGCGATCGCCGTTAGGGGTGCGACGGCCATCTCCCGCCACGCCAGCCTGTGCGTACGGCGGCCGGCGATCGACGCCGTGGTCTGCGCAGCCGTGGTCCACTGCATGAGGTGACGCCGCGTGATGGCGACGCGCACCAGGGTGCGGACGATGGCGCGCGTAGTCACCGCGGCCTGGTGAGGCAGGAAGACGAGGAACAGCAGCCAGCGCTCGACGTGCTCTCTCAGGCTCCGGCGGAGCCCAGAGTGGAGGTGCCCCTTCTCCCTTACCAGGCCGTTCGCGAAGTCGACGAAGAGGGGGCCGGTGGGGTGCAAGGATGCCGAACAGCGTCCACACGAGTGCATGTCCGGGAAACCAGATCCAGCCCGAGAGGATGAACAGGAGCAGGGCTAGGGGAAGGAGGCTGCGCCGCAGGTTATCGAGGATCTTCCAGTGATCGATCATCAGGAAGCGACTCGGAAGATAATCGCTCCCGGCCCCGGGAACGCGTGGCAAGAGCCATGGAACCAGCTGCCAGTCTCCGCGAACCCAGCGGCTCAGACGGCGCGTGAAGGCCAGGTAAGTCGATGGATAGTCCTCGTAGAGAATGATGTCCGTGGCCAAGGCGACGCGTCCGTGAATCCCCTCGAACAGATCGTGGCTCAGGATCGCGTTCTCAGGCACGCGATCGGCCAGGCTAAGGGAGAAGGCTGCAACGTCGTAAATCCCTTTGCCGACGTAGATCCCCGTTCCGAATAGGTCCTGATATACGTCCGAAACAGCACGGCTGTAGATGTCGATGGCGGTGTCGCCGCAGTAGACGCGCGTGAAGGGAGAGCGGCGGGCGCTTTCCGGGGATGTCTCGAGCCGGGGCTGGACGATGGTGTAGCCAGCGACGACTCGGTTGCTGTTGGGCTCGAACTCCGCACGGTTGAGGGGATGGGCAAGGGTGCCGACGAGCCGCGCGGCTGCCTCTTGCGGCAGCACCGTATCGGCGTCCAGGGTGATCACGAAGCGGACGCCTCGCAGCTTCGCCGTATCGCCTTCTTGGACGACAAACTCGGTCTCATCGTTGCCCCCGATCAAACGATTCAGCTCCTCGAGCTTGCCGCGCTTGCGCTCGCGGCCCATCCAGCGGCCTTCGCTCTCGTTGTAGCGGCGCTCGCGATGCAGGAGGTGAAACGGCCCGCTATCGTTTGAACCGTGTGCGCGGTTCAGGCGCTGGATGCCGGAAACGGCTTGTCTCCGCAGGTCTCGGTCCTCCGGATGCTCGGGAACGTCCGCTTCCGGGAAGCCCGTGAGGAGAACGAAACGTAAGCTCGGATCGGGATTGCAGAGGTAGTGGCGTTCGATCTGGTCGAGCAGCTGCTGCAGCTCGGCCGCGTTGCCGAGCAAGCTCGGTATCACGATAGCGCTCTTGTACTGAGTGGGAATCCCCTCTTCGAGTGCCAGCTTGGGAAGGACGGTGGTGGGGAGCACTGACGAGATCACATAGTGAAGAAGTGTGAGCGCCAACATGGAAGCGGGCAGAAGCCCGAGGAACATGCCGCCGGTCCAAAGGGCAGGCGACGCCCCCACATGAGCCAGATAGAGCCCCAGCACGAGGTCAAAGCTGACCGTGAGAAGCAGCAGAGAACCGAGGTAGAAAGATGTCGCATGTTTCCGCAAGCTCCTTCGTGCGCGCTCCTGCCAGCGGAGCTGATATCCGAGCGACCGCTCGAACTGCGCGCGACCCTGGTCGACGAGCCAGTAGCCAACATGCGACCTACGACTTGCACCGGCCGCGGCTTGGCGCGCACATGCTACCGCGCGGCGCGCTATGTCGGGTTCAGTATGATGCGAGCGTCTGGCAAGGTCCTCCACGACCCGCCGGTAATGATCGCGCGTCTCGAAGTCCATGCGCTCATAACACCCGACCGGGTCATCCCGAAGCACAGCCTCGATGACGCTGGTCTGCTGAACGAAGTCCTGCCAAGGAATGGAGGCGAGGGTGGTGAGCCCTCGGATGGAACGAGCGACGCATTCGGCGTCGTCCAGCGATGGGAGCAGCCGAGCATCGGAGTCAGTCGCGAAGGGAGCATGAAGGCTCGGCGCCAGGCGCTCGAGCGCGCCCGCAAGCACTTCGAGACATGTGAGGCGCAACATCGTGGGTAGAGCCCAGAGCTCCCCGAGATCGAGCGACGAGATCTGCTGATAGGCATTCGTGAACCGAATGATGGGATCGGCGGTGAGCTGGAGGTGCATTTCGCGCACCAGGCCGTGCGCGATCGCATAGACTCTCGGAGCATGTCTGTCGCCGTCCGAAGCGAGGGCGGGTAGACGCGTGTAGTATCTGGCGGGCAGGTCCGTCTGAACCTCGCGAATCGCACCCTCTACCACGTAGATGTTGTCGAGGAGCCACTCGGCGGCCTTGCCCGCTGCTGCGCCCTCCGCTGCAGGAAGGACGGCGCGAGCCTGGGCGAGCCAGCCCAACATGGCCGACAAGCCCGGTGAGGGAAGCGAGCATCCTTGGCTTCTGCTCGGAAAGGGCGTGGATGCGGGCAAGGTCGTGCGCAGCCGCATCCAGGCCCCGAGAGGGAGCCTCGGCGGGGGCCCGTGCGCTCACGTCGTGGCCAGTGACGGGAGACGCCCGCTGTCCGAATGACGATGCTTCGGGATCAGAGACTCCTGTCCATCGGCCTTCTCGCGAACGATCAGGAGCGGCGTAGTCGCGCGGTCGAGGAGGAAGCTGGCAACGCTTCCCAAGGGCAGGTCGGTGCGCCCGCTGCGGCCATGTCCAGACAGAACGACGAGGTCCGGCCGCTCCTCGCTGATGCAGCGCAGGAGCCCGAATCGGACATCGTCATCATCGGCCAGGACGGTGCGCGCGCGCAGACCCTGGCCAGCTAGACGTCCACTGACCAGGGCAAGATAGCTCTCAGCCACTCGGGTGTTTCGCCCGACCAGGTGTTGCTCGAGCTTCAGCTCTTCCTCATCTAGGGGAACAGGAGCCGTGAGCTCGGGCACTGGGACGATGTGGGAGAGGACCAGCTCGGAATCGTGCACGCGAGCAAGACGAGCGGCCACCGGCAGGACACTCTCGGCGCGTGGGGACGCGTCCAAAGGCACGAGAATGCGCTCGTAGATCACCTCCCGCTTGGGCGGCTCTTGCAGGGCGCTAGCTGGCACCAGAAGCGTCAGGCCACCAAGAGCTTCGATCAGCTTCTTGGCCGTACTCGCCAGACTCCAATCGGTCCATCCGCTCCTTCCGTGACTACATAAAACCGTGAGGTCGACGTGATTGCTCGCCACCCAGCCGCAAATCTCCTCGGCTGCGCGCCCCTCGAGGAGCTCCGTCTCCACAGGCAGCTCAGGGAACCCGTACTCAGCTGAGATGCCGTCCAAATGACGGCGAGCGTCGGTCCGCCGTATCTCCCAGTCCAGCAGATCCGTCGAAGTCGGTCTCTCGTTCGGGCGGTGAGGCTCGAGCACGTGCAGCACGGTGAGCGTCGCTCCGAAAGCGCGAGCCATCGCAAGCCCGTGGGGCAAGATCCGCTCGGAGACGGGAGACCCGTCGATACAAACGCCGACGTGATGAACCCCAATCGATGCTAGCGTCTCCGCGCGGGCTTCGGCCCCCTCCGGTGTTGTGCTCATGGCGCCGCATCCTAGGTCATTTTGCTCGATCCAGCGAGAGCCTATGGATCCGATTGCCAGCGTCCAGCAGCAATGTACTATGAGCCTGCCCCGGCCTGCTTTTTGGCGATCTCGAGGATCGCTTCGATCGCCTTCTGGGCGACGGACGATCTCGATCGATAACGCACGAAATGGATGCCGTCGTTCGTGCGCAGTGGCTTGGGCGCTTTGTAGTACTTGAGGTCGCCGTTGCGGCACGCCTCGACCGCGAGTGATCGGGGAACCAGAGTGATCGCATGGCCGGCCCTCGCGAGCTCGATGCAGGCCGAGGTCGCCTCAAGCCGGTAGTGGGGAAAGCGCCCGGCCGCGAAGGCCTCCGAGAAGGGTCGCGGAAGATCCCGTGCGCCAAACGGCGCCGGTGTTGGCAACGCCCACGGGAGGCGAGCGACCTCCTCGAGATCCGCAGCGTCCAACTGTTGATTCGCCGACATGACAGCGACCAGCGGCTCGGAGGGAAGCTTGATGACGGAGATGCGTTCGGCGGACGGCGAGTCGTCGTACTTGCTGATGTCGCAGACGACGAAGTCGAGCTCGCGCTCGACGAGCGCGGTGAGCAGGTCTTTGGATGTGCCCGCCACCACGCTCACCTGGATTCCCGGGCGCTCCGCGGCGAGCTTGGAGATCGCGCTTGTGATCAGAGGTTGCGCCGGGTACGGACCCGTCCCGATCCGCACGTGACCCGCGGCTCCCCCCGCCAGACGGCTTGCCTCTTCGCTGAACGCGCGCACCGCGTCGACGACGTCGCGGGCGCAATCGATGAGCGCCTCCCCGGCCGTCGTAGATTGGACTTCGTGGGTGCTGCGGTCGAAGAGGCGGTGCCCGATCTCGGTCTCTAGCTTCTTGAGGCTCCGGCTGAGCGCGGATTGGGAGACGTCGTGCTCCTCGGCGGCCTGCACGAAACTGCGGAGTCGATACAGGGACACGAAGTGCTTCAGTTGGCGGATTTCCACAGGGACCGGCTCTCCATACGCCGCGCGCCCTTCGCCCGTCGAGACAGGGGACGATGGAGCAATCATGGGGTCATGAGCAAAACACATCGCACAGAGCTTGGCAATGACTTCATACTGCCGATCGATGCCAGGCGTTCCCGGCACGAGCTGCTCCCCAAACCTCGACTTTCGAGGCCGCGCATCATTGTTTTCGGCGGCCGAGGAACGCGAGTTCGATGTCGTCGTGGTGGGCGGCGGTATTACGGGAGCCGGTGTCGCCCGCTCGGCCGCTGCCCGAGGCCTCTCGGTGGCGCTGATCGAAGCCCGTGATCTCGCGTCTGGCACCAGTAGCCGAAGCTCGAAACTGATTCACGGAGGCATTCGCTATCTCGCCCAGGGAGCCGTCTCGCTGGTGCGCGAGGCGGCCAGAGAGCGTCAGATTCTGCGTACCGTCGCGCCGCACCTTGCGCGGGTCGCGCCGATGCTGATCCCCACCCGCTCCGCGACCGAGTTGGCGAAGTTCCGGGTGGGGGTCGGGTTGTTCGAGAGGCTCGGCAAGGTCCCTCGCGAAGAGCGACACGAGGTTTGGAGCGCTCAGCACCTCGCCGAGCAAGAACCCGTAGCCGCGGTCGACGGCGTGACTGGCGCCGTGCGGTACCACGAATTTCTGACCGACGACGCGCGGCTGACTCTCGCGAATGCTCGAAGCGCCGCGGCCGACGGAGCGCTGGTCCTCACGTATGCGCCGGTCACCGAGATCCTCAAGGAAGACGGAAGAGCGTTCGGCGTTCGATGCCAGTCGGCGCTGCCTGGGGAGTCTCTCCAAGCGATCGTTCGCGGTCGCGTGATCGTAAACGCAGCAGGCCCGTGGGTAGACGGCGTGCGCTCGTTGGAGGCATCGGGCACCGGACCTCGACTCGCCCTCACCAAAGGCATTCATCTGGTCGTGCCTCATTCTCGATTGCCGCTTAGCCACACAGTCGTATTCGAGGCGTCCGACCGACGCCCCATAGTTGCCGTGCCGCGCTGTGACGTCACCTACTTCGGCACGACCGACAACTTCCACGCCGATGCCGAGTACTGGCCTGCTATCGAGGAACAGGAGGTGGAATATCTCTTGGCTGCGACGGCCCGCGCTTTCAATACGGATCCACTCTCCGTCGATGACGTGATCTCATCTTGGACGGGAATTCGCCCTTTGGTCGCGCAGCTTGGAAAAAGTCCAGCGGAGATCTCGAGGCGGGATGAGGTGTGGACGGGTCCGGCTGGAGTCCTTTCGATCGCCGGAGGGAAGCTTACTGCCTACCGGGCCATGGCAGAGCGGGTTGTCGACACGGTGGGCAAGGTGCTCGGGCAGAGCACGCGCCCGGGTGATACGGATCGTCGTGCCTTAGTTGGCGGGGACTGCGATCCAGCAGCACTCGCGGTCGAACGCAACGAAGGATCCGCAAGCTGGCGCCGACTCGTCGATCTCTATGGCGCAGAGGCCCGAGAAATCGACGATGATGGAGGAGACGTAGCGGCCGAGGTTCGCCACGCCGTCCGAAACGAGGGCGCTCTTCGCCTCGAGGACTACTGGGTCCGTCGTAGCGCGCGCGCCCTCTACGATCGGGACGCGGGGCTGTCGACCTTAGACCCCGCATCCGGCGAAATGGCGAAGTTGCTCGGTTGGACGGAGCGCCGACGCCTCGACGAGGTCTCTGAGTGCCGCGCGCGGCATGCCCGGGACAACGCTCTGTTCGAAAACGCCTGAACAGGACAAGCCCACCGTGCTCGGCGAGGGCCGTGAAGGAGGGATTGGTTGATGACCAAGATGAGCACGCCACAAGCTGCCTTGCTCGTGTCCCAAACGGTGTGCCGCGATAGCTCGATCAACGGTCGATTGAGTTGCCGCGTGCCCTTGGCCTGCTTCGAGCTCGGCAGCCGACAAAGCCTTGTAGCGCTGTCGCAGAATGGGGTGTCAGGTGAACAGCTCGGAGCGGGCCGCCTCGCAGATCGCCATCACGGCCGGGTGCCGAATGCGACGCTCGACGGAGATCGCGTAGAAACGCTCGCTGATGTCATCTGTCGCCCCGATCGGTCGGACCTCGTACTGCCGTGCGACCTCGTCTTCGATCACCGAAGGCACCGCGAAGAAGCCCGCGCCTGCCTGACCGAAGACTTTTAGTAGGGCGCTGTCCTCGAACTCCCCGGCGATCACCGGCCGAACCCCGAGCGCGTCGAACCATTGATCGAGCTCACGTCGGAGGACGCTATCCTCACTCGGCAGGAGCACCGGTGTCCCCTCGAGCGACCTCGGGAATCCCTTGCGCAGGCGACTCGCCAGATCGGGTTGTGCCATGAAGGTGACACCGCACCTTCCGAGCTGATGGTTGTAGGCCCGCACATTCATACCGGGTGGGATCGGGGCATCTGACAGCACGACATCGAGGCCGTGGACGGCGAGATCAGCCAGCAGCTTCTCCGGCGTTCCCTCCCGGCAGACGATTCGGACCGGCTTGTCCAACAGGAGCGCCGGCTCGATGAGTCGGTGGGCGACGAGCTTTGGCAGGACGTCGGCCACCCCCACCACGAGCCGTAGCGGGCGACCGGTTGGCTGTCCGCGAAGGGCCTCCTGGAACTCCTGGCCGAGCGAGAAGATCTCGTCGGCGTACCGCAAGGCAACGTGACCGACATCCGTGAGGAGCATGCGGCGGCCGGAGCGCCGGAATAGCTTTTCTCCGAGGGCTGTCTCGAAATCGCGAATCTGCGTGCTGACGGTCTGAGGTGCGAGGTGCAACTTCCTGCTGGCACGGGTGAGGTTGCCTTCGCGCGCGACGGCCCAGAACAGCCGTAGGTGGTGGTAATTGAAGTTCTCCATCCCGGTTCTTCTTGTTCGTCCGTATCGAACAAATGATACCAAATGTTCGAATGGACCGAAACACCTCCGGCCGATATTAAAGAGGTCGGAGTCGATTCATGAACGCGAAGCTTGGTCATGGACAAGCTGCCTCTCTTCGCTAACGGCCTCATCGTGCTGGCAACCATCGTCGTGGTGGGGCTTGGCGCCCACTGGGTGGTCGAGTCCGCCGCGCGCATCGCCAGGCGCCTCGGGATTTCCGAGCTGATCATCGGCTTGACCGTCGTGGCTCTCGGCACGTCGGCGCCCGAGTTCGCGGTCACACTGATCGCTGCCTTCAAGGGGCACGGAGACATCTCGGTGGGCAACATCGTCGGCTCCAACATCTTCAACCTCGGCTTCATCCTGGGCGGCTGCGCGCTGGTGCGTGCGATCTCGATCACGCCCACTCTGCTGCGGCGCGACGGCACTGTCATCGGAGCCACCACAGTCCTGTTGCTCGGCCTCATCGGTTGGGACCTTCGACTCGATCGCCACGACGGCGTGCTGTTGCTCGTCTTGCTGGGCGTCTACCTCGCCTACCTGTTCAAGCAGCGTCGAGCCGGCGTGGACGACGGTCACGAAGCACACGGACATGATGACCAGGGCGCTGTCTGGCTTCCACGGGACAGCGCACTGCTCTTCGTCGGTCTCGTCTGCATCGTCGGAGGCTCCTCCCTTCTCGTTGAGTCTGCGACCGTGATCGCCAGGGGCTTCGGCGTGAGCGAGTGGGTCATCGGCGTGACCATCGTCGCGGCGGGGACCTCCGCTCCCGAGCTCGCCACGAGCTTGTCGGGGGTCATCAAGGGGCGCTACGCCATGAGTGCGGGAACCGTGATCGGAAGCGACATCTTCAACTTGCTCGGCGTCCTCGGGCTGGCGGGCCTGCTGCGGCCAATGGAGATCGATGCCATGGCGCGAATCTCCCTGGGTGCTCTCTGCGCCATGGTGTTCCTGGTGCTCTTTTTCATGCGCACTGGCTGGCGGGTATCGCGACTCGAGGGGCTCGTGCTCGTCGCCATCGCTGCGTCGAGGTGGGCCCTTGACCTCTCGGCACGCGGCCCATGACGCCCAGAGGAGCAATCCGTTCGCGGTGATCGACCGCCTCGGTTAATCACCATTCGCATCGCTAGGCTCTGGAGGGACCGCACTTCGGCGGGCAGCGGCACGGATGCCGCCCCGAGTGTAGCGGCCCATCAACGAGTCCCATTCCATGATGACGCTGCCGCCCGTCTCGCTGTGTCGCGATTTAAAGGCAGCGATGAGGTCGAGGCACGCGTGGTCGACGAAATCGAGCTCGTCGATATGCATGTGAAGCTCGGTGCCGGGAGGGATATCCTCGAGCGCAGCAGCGAGCCGGGGGAGCGCGACAAATGTCGCCGCGCCGTGGAGATGCAGCTCGATGCGTTCACCCACGTCGACGCGCTCGATGTCGAGGTGCGCCAATGAGTAGACCAACCTAAGCGTCGAAAGCACGAGCCCGATGATGATGCCCGTCAGGAGGTCGATGGCCACGATGCCGATGACGGTCGCCAGGTAAATCCCGAAGATGGGCCAGCCGTATTCGAGGAGCTTCCACGGGGTAGAAACCTGGAGGAGGCGGACGCCGACGTAGATCAGGATCGCAGCCAGAGCCGACTCTGGCACGAAACCAAGGAGTCCTGGAACGAGCGCGGCAAAGAAGAGGATCCACATCGCCTGAAAAACGGAGGAGGACCCCGTTTGCGCGCCTGCCTCGACGTTGGCCGTGCTGCGGCTGATGACCCCCGTAATCGGGAAGCGCTCCCAAAGCGCCGCATGCAAGGTTCCCGATGCCCTGCGCTGCGAGCTCGCGGTCGTAGTTGGTGCGCTCGCCCCGGTGCATACCGGAGACGGCGGTAGCGCAGAGCAGCGTCTCGGCGCTGGCGACGAAAGCGAGGGCTGCGCCAGACATCAAGATGTCGAGCTCGAGGACCTTCGAAAGTGTGTTGGCGGTTGGCAAGGTGATGTACGCGAAGAGCGAGTCTTTGACGACGACGTAGTCGATCGGCAGCTGAAGCATCGCGGCGGCGATCGACGCAACGAGGACGCCCGCAAGTGCGCCAGGAAGAAAACGTACTCTCGAAGGCCGGAAACGATCCCAGATCACGATTGTGAGCAGCGTGGCCACTCCGATCGATGCGGCGATGTAATGATAGCGTTCACCCCCAGTCGTGAACGCCTTCAGCACGCCAGCAGGGATCTGGTAGATGTTGTAGAGGACACTGCCTTCGACGTCGTCGTCGATCATCACGTGGAACTGCTTGACCACGATGATGATCCCAATCCCGGCCAACATCCCGCGGATGACTGCCGGGGAGACTGCGCGAAAATACGTCCCGAGCCTGAGAAAGCCAGCGGCCGCCTGCAGCAGCCCCGCGATCATGACGATGACGGCGATGCTGGTGATGCCATAGGGGTCTTCCTCGCTGCGGTAGGCGCCGACCCATTGAAGCACGAGCACACTCAAACCCGCCGATGGCCCCGAGATCTGAAGGGGCGCACCGCCGAAGAAACCCACGATCGTGCCGCCCACCACTGCGGTGATCAATCCGAGCATGGCTGGCATTCCCGACGCGCGCGCAATGCCCATAGACAGGGGGAGCGCGATCAGGAACACCACAACCGAGGGCGGCACGTCTCTCACGATCACCCTCAGTCTGTCATTCAGCGCAGCGATCCCCGGCTCCTTTGATCTGCACGCGGTTGCGAGCGGGTCTTATACCATGGGAGGCGGCTGGGTTGATCGGTGCTGTCCTCAGAGCGATCCTGAGCGTTTTCATCGAGCTCCGTTCATTCGAGTATATCTGATATCAGACAGCGTTATATCGGATAGACAGAACAATGGTTGACGGCTAAGAACGCGGCTGGCGATGTCATCGGGAGTCTGGATCTGACGGACGCCACGACGTTGGAAAGACTCGTGAGACGCAAGACCCGCGCGCCATCGGTGAACCCATGAAGAGTCCCCCGCGCTTCTTCCGAACCCTACAGTCCGACCTTCCGGCTTCGCTGGTGGTCTTTCTGGTTGCGCTCCCCCTGTGCCTCGGGATCGCGTTGGCCTCTGGCGCACCCCTCATCTCCGGGCTCATCGCTGGGATCGTCGGCGGGATCGTCGTCGGAAGTCTCAGTGGGGCGCGGCTCGGGGTCTCTGGGCGACTGACAAGTTGGATCCGCTAAAGAGGGTGACGCCTCCCAATCGCGAACTGAAGGCCCAAGGCGTGGGCAACATCATCTCGGGACTGCTCGGCGGTCTCCCAGTCACGCAGGTCATCGTTCGCAGCTCGGCAAACGTTCAATCTGGTGCGCGAAGCAAGGCTTCTACAGTCATCCACGGCCTGCTCCTTGCCGTCAGTGTCATCGCGCTGCCGACCATCATGAACTTGATCCCACTCGCAACGCTCGCGGCGATTCTCTTCGTCGTCGGCTTCAAGCTTGCCAAGCCGTCGGTGTTCAGAAAGATGCTCCGCCAAGGTCCGGACCAGTTTGTTCCCTTCATGGTCACGGTCTGCGGGATCGTGTTCACCGACCTCTTGGTCAGTCGAGCTCGTGGAGAAGAGCGGAGAGCTGCCACGCGACGAGTTCATTCAGCGGGTTGCCGAGAAGAACGTGGAGCACGTAGTCCAGGAAGTTCGAGAGAGAAGCCAAGTGCTTGACGCAATGATTGCCGAGGGACAGGTGGGCATCGTTGGGGCCATGTATTCCGTGCAGCGGGGGACCATTGAGTTCCAAGACATGTTCTGCGGAACGTCGGCTAGCCACGCATGATCCCCGGGCAACGTGCCGTTAGGGGCAGGGTACGCTAAGCATCGGCATGAACTGGGAAGTCGTCCTCGTCGGGGCCGCGGCTGCGCTGGTCTTGTGGCTCGTATGGAGGTCTCGTGTGCGGAAACGCATGCGGCTGGCCCTCGGAGACCCCACCGCCGCCCGCGCGGGCACGCGAGATACACCGAGCGATGCAAACGGCGAAGTGCTTCGGTTGGTCGCGGACTTTCGCCGGCAAGCGAGGAGGGGGCCGATGAGCCAGCGTCTCGCCGCCGCGCGTGAAGGCATGGACTCGTTCGGGGGCAACATGAAGCGTCACCCCAACGATTTGTGCGTGCGCGTTCAAGAGCTCGACGTCGAGGGCGTATCGGCGGAATGGGTCCTAGCTCCCGACTCCGATCCAGATCGCCGATTGCTGTACCTCCACGGTGGAGCCTTCTTCGTGGGCAGCCGACTGAGCCATCGGCCGCTGACTGCCGAGCTCGCCAAGCGGACGGGCCTGTCGGTGCTCGTGATCGACTATCGACTTTTGCCCGAGCACAAACGACGTGACGGCATCGTCGATTGCCAAAATGCGTACCGATGGATTCTGAAGAACGGCCCCGGCGTGGCGAGAGCGCCTATCGAGATGTTCGTGGCGGGAGACTCCGCGGGAGGCAATCTCACGCTCATGCTGACTTGGTGGATTCGCGATCAGCAACTTCGCCAGGTCGACGGCGCGGTGGCCCTCTCGCCTGTCACCGACAGCACGTTTCAAAGTCCGAGCCTTCGCGCCAACGCGCCGACCGACACCATGCTCGGTCCGGACCTCGGCCGACTCATGAAACTGCCGAGGTGGCTGTTGCTCGGGCTGACGGCAGTCGCCGCACGCATGAGCCCACGCAATCCGCTCATCTCCCCGTTCCACGCCGATCTGTCGAACCTCCCGCCGACGCTCGTGCACGCGAGCGAGTCCGAGATGCTTTTCGATGACGCGCGTCGATACGTGCACAAGGCGAAGAGCGAGGGATCCCCCGTGCTCCTTCAGACGTGGCCGGGTATGGTGCACGTCTGGCAATTCTTCCATGACATCTTGCCCGAAGCGAGCGAAGCGCTCGACAGAATCACCGAGTTCATGGGCAGCCGTTCGAGCCGGCGACGCGTCCCCGAATCCGATACGTGTCAACGACTTTGAGACACTCGCGTTTCGAGTTTAGTGAAGTGAGCAACTATGAGATCATCTTGCCCGTCATGTTGGCCACCATCACCGCATCGATTCTGTCGATCAGCATCCAGCCCGAATCGATCTACACACTGAAGCTCGCTCGACGGGGCGTTCGCCTTCGGGAACGATCTCGCGCTGCCGAGATTATCTCGAGACCAGTTCGAGAGATCATGGGCAGGGCAACCCATGTATTGCCTCCGGAGCTGCCGTTCGGCGCCATGGTGGATCGGGTCCTCGGTTCGGTTGACGACAGTCAATATGTGGTCGACTCGGAGCGGAATCTGTTTGGCGTCATTCATCTCAACCAAATCAAGGGAGTCATCCGAGACGACACGTTGGGCGACGTGGCCACCGCCCATGATGCGATGGCGCAAGACACGCATGCGGTCGACGCCGAGGACACGATCGAAACATGCCTGCAGCGCTTTTCCTCGTGCGACTTGCCCGAGCTGCCGGTCGTCGAAGACGGCAAGCTGGTCGGGGTGATTCGCCGCCGGGACATTCTCGATCTTTACAACAGGGAGCTCCTCGATACGCGCGATCTCGGACTGATGTTCGTGGACCGCGCAGAGGGCGCCGTCGAGAGGCGTGACTACGTGCAGCTTCCCGAGGGGCACGGTGTCGAGGCGATCGAAGTACCGCCGGCATTCGTCGGGAAGACGCTGCGAGAGCTCAATCTGCGGGGCCGATACGGACTGCTGGTCGTCGGCATGCGCCGTCACGCAGCGGATGGCGCGGTTCACATTTTCGCCCCCGACCCGCAGGTGCCGCTCGACCGTGACACAGTGCTCATCATCGAAGGTCCGAAGGACCAACTGGCGCGACTCCAGGCGCTCGGGTCGGCAGAGGATGTCACATGAGCGACGATTGATCGGCGAACGCAGAAGACCATGGAATGAGTGTTGATCCCGCTTGGCGTTCCGATCTTCGTCGGACCGGGCTCGATCACAGCCGTCATTCTTTACGTCCCACTATTTCCTGTTCGACTACCGAGCGAGCAGCGTAGGAATATCGAGATGCTGGGCAAGCGCGTGGACGATGTTTCGAGGCTCGACGGCCTCGACGAAGGGCAAGGGAAGCTGGGGCAGATTCGGGTATCGCTTCGAAAAAGCGCTGGTGATGCGAGCGGTCGC
>PVMK01158986.1_pt1 | contig 107804 bp, 107 predicted proteins | sample 1853481 | NCBI WGS metagenome assembly PVMK01 (sample SAMN08533507, study PRJNA380276) | Marine sediment metagenome, whole genome shotgun sequencing project.
CTGATGGTGTCCCCGGACTCTACGGAGCAAGTGGCAGCCGTGGTGCGGGCCTGCAGCGAGGCGGGCACTGCGATCGTGCCCCAGGGCGGTAATACCGGGCTTTGCGGTGGGGCAATACCGGATAGCAGTGGCGAGCAGGTAATTCTGTCCTTGTCGCGGCTGAATCGGATACGTTCGATTTCCGTGAGCGACTATTCGATGGTGGTGGAGGCCGGATGCATCCTGGAAACTTTGCAAAACGCCGCCGATGAGGCGGGTCTTTTCTTTCCATTGAGTCTTGCCGCGGAGGGCAGTTGCCAGATTGGTGGCAACCTTTCGACCAACGCCGGTGGCATCAACGTGCTTCGCTACGGAACAGCACGTAATCAGGCGCTCGGGCTTGAGGTGGTCCTCGCAGATGGCACGATCTGGAACGGATTGCGTTCGCTACGCAAAGATACCGCTGGTTATGATCTCAAGCAGATGTTCATCGGTGCCGAGGGCACCCTGGGCATCATCACTGCTGCATGTCTGCGTCTCTATCCCGCAGTGCATAACGCCAACACTGCTCTGCTGGCATTGCCGTCAGCTGCTGCTGCAGTTGAGGCCCTGGCAATCTTGCGCGGCGAGTTGGCAGATCAACTACAGGCGTTCGAGTTAATTCCTGCACGTGCCGTTCGTTATGTTTTACGACACATCCCAGCAATCAAATTTCCACTCGCGGTGGAGTCGCCCTGGTATGTGTTGTTGGAATCGACTGGTGCTCCGGCGAACGAGGAGTTGGAAAACCGGTTGATGGCATTACACGAGAAAGGACTGGCGACGGAAATTGTTATCGCCAAGAGTCGTGCCGAAGCTAATGACCTGTGGCGGTTGCGCCATGCTATCTCGGAAGCGCAAAAGAAGGAGGGCGCGAGCCTTAAACATGATGTGTCCGTACCGGTCAGCAGGGTCGGCGAATTCCTGGTGGCGGCAGAGGCCGCTGTGCTGCGCCAGATGCCGGATGTGCGTACGGTGGCCTTTGGTCACGTCGGTGATGGAAATATTCACTTCAATCTCAGCCAGCCGAAACAATGGACTGCGGAGGCTTTTCTGGCCGAGCGGGAACGCCTTGCAGAGGTGATTTACGATGTCGTCGATTCCTGCGGTGGCAGTATCAGTGCCGAACACGGCATTGGCCAGGCCAAACGCGAGGACCTGGCGCACTACCGTGGAGAAACGGAGATAAAGCTGATGCGGGCCGTCAAATCAGCTCTGGACCCCGCCAATATCATGAATCCCGGTAAAGTAATCTGACGACCAGTTCCCATTGCTGGCGGGGTCAGACGGCTAAACTAGGGCGATGTGAACATAACCCTGAAGGTCGTACAGCCAGTAGTCGCGTAAACCCATGAGTGGAAAATCACACAATCCGGACCAGTCATACTCCGAACAGCTCTCCGACCTGGAGAACAGGCTGCATAGTGATGCCGGCGATGAGGCAATGCTTGCCGAGATGCATGTCGCGATCAGGACACTGTTATCCAGTCATGGTGAGAGCGCCGAACACATTCAGGAAATCTTGCAGAAACGATTCAATGAAGGGCACTTGCGAGAGGAATCCTACGAACTCGTAAAGAATATGCTCGACCGAATCGTTGCAGAAGAAACGGCGAGCTTGTTCGCGACTGATGACATGATTGCGCTGGTGCCGCAAGAAAACTCTGCCACGGCCGGCGAGTCATTTAGTGACACGGATGTTTTGCAGCAATCCGCCATGCGCGACGATACAGCGGAACTGAACGTACTGGATCCCCAGGGTTCGACTGCAATAAGCGAAGACTCATTTATCGATACCGCGGTTCTCGAGACAACCGCATTACACCAGGACTCCGCCGATGAGCGTTTACAGGTTGGTTCCGTATTGCGGGATCGATTCCTGCTGCAGGAACGAATATCCGGCGGCAGTATGGGCGTGGTTTATAAAGCCCTTGACCGGCGACTCGCGGAAGTTGACGAGCGCAACCCCTATGTAGCGATCAAGGTATTGAGCTCGCGGTTGTCGCGCAATGGTAATGCACTGCGGGCATTGCAACAGGAAGCGGCGAAAGGACGATTCCTCTCACACCGAAATATCGTTCGTTTTATCGATCTCGATCGCGATGACGATTTGTACTTTATCGTCATGGAGTGGCTCGAAGGCCGAACACTGGCGGACATCCTGGACGACAAGCAAGCCGAGAAAATGGCACTGGACACGGCGCTGGATATTGTCAAACAGGTGGCCCGGGCACTGGATTATGCGCATCGTCGCGGCGTCGTTCATGCAGACATCAAGCCCGGCAACATCATTGTCACGCCAACCGGAATGGTGAAGTTATTTGATTTTGGTGTGGCGCGGGTGCGGCAATCAGAGAACGAGGGGAAGTCCAAATTTGACCCGGGCGTGATGGAAGCCAATACAGCGGCTTACTCGAGTATGCAGGTGCTAACGGGTGAGGTTCCTGTACCCGCTGACGATGTTTTCTCTTTGGGTTGCCTGATGTATCGGCTGGTTGCCGATCATCGTGTGTTTGGTCCACGTAATGCGGCGGATGCGGCGGCAGAGGGCATGGAACCACAACAGCCTCAGGGACTGAGCCAGGTCCAGTGGCGCGCGTTGAAAAAAGCACTGTCCTATTCCCGGGTGACCCGATTCGAATCACCCGGTGATTTCATCAAAGCGCTTGAGCCATCGGCTAAACAGGAACAGTTGGTAGACGAAACCATGGTCACTGACTATGACGATGTGCCAAAACGATCGCGTTGGAGATTTGCGCTGGCAGGAGCGATCGTCCTTGCATCGATTGCTGTGATCATGCAGCCGAATCTGCCTGGCTTCATTAAGAAGCTGACTACAGACGATCCGACGCCGGTTGTAACTGCTGAGCCAGGGCCACAAGCTGCTCAGGCAGATAACGAACCGAATTCCAGGCAAGCAAAAATCGAGCCTAAGCCTGTAGAACCAGCAATCGAGTCGCTGTCGGCGGAGGCAGAAGCAGAGACTCCGATGGTGGCAGCCGAATCTGCGGTGCAAGCAGAGGAAGGATCGGTTGACAATGAGATCGATGAAACTGGTTTTGAAGAGCCAGCGGTGACGGACGTGGCGCCATCCGGTTCTGTGCCACCACCAGCGTCGACTGTTCCCGTAATCGATTTTTCAACGCTGCCGCCAGCAACGCTTACAGTATTGCTTGCGTCAAACGGCGAGCCAGACAGTCTCGTGCTCCGTGAAGGAATTGCACCGGCTATGGTTGATCTGGTGCGCACGGACGGCAGCACAGAATCGCGAACCGTAGTGCTTGCGGAAGCAGGCATAAATGACAGTGGAGTAGGCCGTTACTCTCTCGAGAATGATGGCGTTGTGACGTTCGCGGCTGGCCAGGAGCGGGCACGCATACAAATTGCGATGCGCTCGAACCAAACCCGTGAGCCCGATAGTCGGGTGACGTTGCAGATTCAGGATGCGGGGGAAGTACTTGGCGTCATCCAGCTGACTCTCGAGGACGATGATCAACGAGCTTTTGATGCGCGGGTGCCGGCAAACACTATTGCGTTCACTGAATCGCAAATTTTCGCCAGCGAGAGCGATTCAGCGGTGCAGATTAATGCCGTCAGATACAAGCCGGACAATACCGCGGTTGAGGTTGCTTATCTCGTTCGTGATATGACGGCCACTGAGGGCGCCGATTATTTCGCGCCTGCCCTGACGATTATCTATTTCGGTCCCGGGCAAGACACGGCCCGCGTCCTGATTCCGCTGACGCAGGACACCGAACGCGAAACCGACGAAGTGTTCATGCTTGAATTGCTCACCGATACACCGCTGTCAGATCCTGACATTTTCCAGCGAATCGCGGTTATGATTCGGGATGATGACAGTCAGGATTCTGCACGGTAGAAATACTTTCTACCGTGCAGAATCCTGATGTTGATATTCTGACTTTTTAAGAGCGATCCCAATGGAAGAAAAAGAACTGCGCCGCTATTCGCGCGTTGTGGTCGATGGTGTGGCCCAGGCACCCAGCCGGGCTATGTTGCGCGCTGTCGGTTTCGAGGAAAATGACTTTAATCGACCGCAGATCGGCATTGCGTCTACCTGGAGCATGATTACGCCGTGCAATATGCATATTCATGATCTTGCGAAACACGCAGCACATGGAGCAGATGCAGCCGGCGGCAAGGCGGTTATATTCAATACGATAACTGTGTCCGATGGTATTTCGATGGGCACGGAGGGCATGCGTTTCTCACTCGTGTCGCGCGAGATAATTGCCGATTCAATTGAGGCGGTAACCAGTGCACAGGGCTTTGACGGACTGATAGCAATCGGTGGTTGCGACAAGAATATGCCCGCCTGTGTCATGGCAATGGCAAGACTCAACCGGCCATCTGTATTTGTATATGGCGGCACGATTAAGCCAGGCGCCAAACGTCGCGATGTTGTTTCAGTCTTCGAGGCAGTCGGCGCCCATGCAGGTGGCAAGATCAGTGACGCAGAATTGCTCGAGGTTGAGCAAACAGCGATACCCGGGCCAGGCGCCTGTGGTGGCATGTATACCGCGAACACGATGGCCTCTGCGATCGAGGCATTGGGCATGAGCCTCGCCAACAGTTCTGCCCAGGATGCGATATCAGACAGCAAAGTCAGCGATTGCGAGCGCGCGGGTGAGGCGGTGCTGAATCTCATCAAAAAGGACATCAAGCCATCCGACATCATGACGCGAAAGGCGTTCGAAAACGCTGTTACCGTGGTTATTGCGATTGGTGGATCGACAAACGCGGTATTGCACCTCATTGCCATGGCACATGAGGCGAATGTGAAGCTGGAACTCAGTGATTTCACGACAATTGGCGCGCGCGTGCCGGTTCTGGCTGACGTCAGGCCGAGCGGTAAATACCTGATGTCGGAACTGATCGAGATCGGTGGCATTCAGCCGTTGATGAAACGATTGCTTGATCATGGTTTGCTGCACGGGGATTGCATGACCGTTACGGGTAAGACCTTAGCTGAAAACCTGGCCGGCGTGGAAGACTATCCGGCAGGTCAGGACATCATTCGTGACTTCGACAATCCAATCAAAGCAGACAGTCATCTTGTCATTCTTTATGGCAATGTCGCACCGGAAGGTGCAGTCGCAAAAATCTCGGGCAAGGAGGGACTGCAGTTTGCAGGCTCGGCTCGCGTATTTCATTCAGAGGAACTTGCGATGCAGGCGATCCTCGATGGTGATATCAAAGTCGGTGATGTGATCGTCATTCGTTATGAAGGGCCCAAGGGAGGACCGGGTATGCGCGAGATGCTGAGCCCGACCGCGGCCATCATGGGCAAAGGACTTGGCAGCGATGTCGCACTAATTACCGACGGGCGCTTTTCGGGTGGCAGTCATGGTTTCGTTGTCGGTCATGTGACGCCTGAGGCCGCAACGGGTGGCCCGATAGCGCTCATCGAGGATGGCGATCGCATTACAATTGATGCGGAAACCAAACGCATTGATCTCGATGTTTCAGATGCTGAGTTGGCGAAACGGCGCAGTGAGTGGGTCAGGCCAAAGTCATCGGTAAGCGGCGGAGCGCTTGCAAAATATCGCTCTGAGGTGCTTTCTGCATCTGCGGGAGCGGTCACGGTAGCGCCTCCCTGGGACTAGGCGCAGGCGCTGAACTTGACCTGAGCGGTCTGGTCCGATTTACTGCCTGCAAGACAGCTATCCATCCACGTATTGTGCCGAGGTGTCGGTTACGCCGATGCCCAATTATTATAAAAAACCAATGGTGCGCCAGAGGTGCGTGGATGCGAGTGGCAACGCAACCGGCCGACTATTAGAGCTCGGATGTTGTCATAAGACCCGCAAGGATCTCCGTGCGGGTTTTTTTTTGCCGAGGAAAAATAAAGGATATGCCAAAAGATCAAAGCGATGTGTGGTGGCTGGAAAAACGAACCGAGCTACTGGAAATCGCGAAACACAATTTGAATGCATACGTTTATGATCTCGACACTGTTCGCGCCGCAGCAGAAAAAATTCTTTCCCTAAATTCAGTCGATCGCGCATTGTATGCGATGAAGGCCAACTTCAATGCAGATGTGCTGTGTACGCTTGCGGACTCCGCAATTGATTTCGATTGCGTGTCGCCTGGCGAAGTGCAGCGCCTGATTGACGTTTTGCCAGAGCTTGATAAAAGCCGCATCCTTTTCACGCCGAACTTTGCACCACGCGAGGAATACGAATGGGGAATAGAGCAGGGCATACAAGTCACGCTCGACAATCTATACCCATTGCAAGCGTGGCCCGAAATTTTCAACGGCCAGCGTTTGTTTATCCGTGTTGACCCAGGTGAGGGTCAGGGCCATCACGAGAAAGTCAAAACAGCAGGCAAGCAGTCGAAATTTGGCGTATCCCGATCCGAAATTGACGACCTGGTCCGGCTGACGGAAAAGGCTAACGCAACGATAGTCGGCATACATGCCCACAGTGGTTCGGGAATTCTGGATCCCGGGAACTGGAGAACCATTGCCGACGAACTGGTCAAAGTAGCAGAGCGTTTCCCTGATGTGACAGTGCTGGACCTTGGTGGTGGCATCGGTGTCCCGGAAAAACGGGGGGATGCTGTTTTTGATCTGGACGCATTAAACGAAAGACTGGCGGAATTTCGCAGCAAGTATCCGCAATATGATATTTGGCTGGAGCCCGGGCGATACCTGGTTGCCGAGGCTGGCGTATTGCTTGCGCATTTGACCCAGGTCAAGCGTAAAGGGGATATGCGCTATGTTGGTGTTAGTACCGGTCTGAATTCGTTGATAAGGCCAGCGCTTTACGATGCGTATCACGAGATCGTCAATCTGACTCGCATCAATGACGAGGCGAGTGAGTCGGTAACCGTGGTCGGCCCGATTTGCGAGACCGGAGACAGGTTCGGTACTGATCGCCTGCTGCCACCGTCGCAGGAGAACGATGTAATCCTCATTGGCAATTCCGGTGCTTACGGGCAAGTCATGAGTTCGCGTTACAATTTACGGGAAACCCCGCCAGAAATAACTATTAATTCAAAGGAATAGACTATATTCCTGATGTTAATTCGTGCAAGGAGTCAGTATGAGTACCAGACGTGAAGTCCTGCGTGCGGCAATGGGTGCCGGGCTCCTGAGCGTGACCGGGGCCGCAGGTACCCTCGCTCAGTCACGCTCCGGTGGTGACGGTCTGGACATTCTCATCCTGGGTGGTACCGGGTTTGTCGGCCCGCATCTTGTTGGTCACGCCATGCAGCGCGGTCACACAATCACCCTGTTCAACAGGGGGCGAACGAACACGCATCTTTTCCCCGATGTTGAAAAGCTTGTCGGCGACCGAAACAATAATCTGGACGCGCTGGCAGGGCGACGCTGGGATGCCGTCATCGATAACTCGGGCTATACGCCGGCACAGGCCGAATTGAGTGTGGGTTTGCTAAAGGATGCTTGCGACCAGTACCTGTTTACCTCCACCCGATCCGTCTATCACGACTATACGGCGACCGTCATGGACGAGGACGCTCCCGTTGGGCCGCAGCACCTGCCAGAGGCCGAATGGGAAGGTTATGGGCCAAACAAAGTGCTTGCGGAGCGCGTCGTGCAGGAAGGTTTTGGTGCGCGAACGCTAATCGTGCGACCGCCGATAATTGTTGGCCCGGGAGATCGTAGCGACAGATTTACCTACTGGGTCGACCGGATTGATGACGGCGGCATGATACTCGTGCAGGGCGAGCCGGACGATCCCGTGCAATTTGTCGATGTAAGAGACCTGGCGGAGTTCTATGTACGCCTGCTTGAGAGGGCAACTACCGGCATATACAACGCAGAGGGCCCGGGTTCCGCTTTAACGGCTGCCGGCCTCGTGCACGGTATCAAGGCAATAACGTCGACGCCTTCGACCTTTCACTGGGTCGACTGGGATTTCCTGATTGAGCACGGCGAAGTGCCGCAGGACAGTCTTACGTTCTGGCAACCGCCGCGCGGTCGCTACCTGAACTACGGCAAGATGGACAACCGTCGCGCTGTAGCAAAGGGCATGAAATTCCGGCCGCTGGCAGTGTCGGCGAAAGATACGCTGGACTGGCACCGGAGCCGTTCACATGAGCTGCAGGGGAAATTGCGTACGGGATTGTCACGGGACCGCGAGGCCGAGCTGTTACGGATGTGGGCTTCGCAAGCATGATGTTCGGTAGCTGCTTTTTCGGCATCTGATCAGGGCAAGGTAATAAAAAAATCCTTGCAATGACGTCTGTTTTTTCGGTATTTGATCAGGGAAAGATAATAAACAAATCCTTATATGTTTCTATGATCACTATTTATTTTGCACCAGTTCCTTGACGACGCCGATCCAATACCACTAAACTGCGAGCAACTCATCGAGACCGGCTGAGGGAAAGGCCCAATGAAGCCGGGGCAACCTCCAGGACTAACCCTCCTGAAAAGGTGCCAACTCCTGCGGTGTAATTTATTTACATCCGAGAGATGAGTGTCGTTATAACGCGTTTTTGAGATTTTATTCGGGCGCAGAGGACACGGCACGCTTCCTTGCGGACTTCGCAGGATTTTGATGAGTAACAGGCGGTTTTTTTGATCGCACCATTGGAAACCTGGCGGAGAATCGATCATGACCTCTTCAATAAACGCTGCGACAGCTGCAGTCCGTGCATCTCTTGAGACAGACACACAGCACGGTGCGGTTGTGCCGCCGTTACACCTGTCGTCTACCTATACCTTTGCGGGGCTCGGTGAGAAGCGCCAGTACGATTACTCCAGAAGTGGCAACCCGACCCGGGATTCACTCGCATCAGCATTGACCGAGCTTGAAGGTGGTGCCGGCACGGTCGTGACTTCGTCGGGTATGGCGGCACTCAACCTCGTGCTGCAATTGCTCGAACCGGGAGATCTGTTGATTGCGCCGCACAATTGCTATGGCGGCACTTATCGCCTGTTCGACAGTCTCGCTGAGAAGGGGCATTTCGAAGTCTTGTTTGTCGATCAGACGGACGAGGCGGCGATTCGCGCAGCCTGTGCCCGCCAGCCGCGCCTGTTGCTGGTAGAAACACCGTCGAATCCGCTGCTGCAGGTTGTCGATATCGAAGAGCTTGCGATTGCAGCGAAGGCCTGTGGCGCGCTCCTGGCCGTTGACAACACTTTCCTTTCGCCGGTATTGCAACAGCCAATCAGCCTCGGCGCCGATATCGTGATCCACTCAACGACGAAGTATCTCAACGGTCACAGCGATGTAGTTGGTGGCGCGGTTGTTGCTGCTACCGACGAACTGGCCGAGACACTCGCCTGGTGGGCCAATTGTCTGGGTATCACCGGGGCGCCGTTTGACAGCTACCTGACCTTGCGCGGCATCAGAACCTTACATACAAGGATGAAGCAACATGAACAAAACGCGAATGTGCTGGCGCAGATACTTGACGAGCATGACACCGTCGAGCGGGTCTACTATCCCGGCTTACGCAGTCATCCGGGGCACGCCATTGCGTGTCAGCAGCAAAGTGGTTTTGGCGGCATGGTCAGTTTTGAAATCGCGGGTGGCGAGCCCGCCGTCAGGGCGTTCGTCGCAAGCCTCAAATACTTCTCGCTGGCAGAATCTCTCGGTGGTGTGGAAAGTCTTGTCTGTCACCCGGCAACCATGACGCATGCCGCGGTCAGTGATGAGGTGCTTCTGGAAGCCGGAATTAACCAGAACCTGATTCGCCTGTCCGTGGGACTCGAATGCAGCGAAGATCTCGTGGTCGATGTGCTGGCGGCACTGGAGGCTGCCGGGCAGGCGCAAGCCAGCGCAGATGAATATCCGGCGCTTACTGCAGTTGCGCAATGATTGCGTCGGTCATTTCCGTGGTGGATAAAATCGTGTCAGCGGCAGTGGCGATGTCCGCCGTCCGGGCGCCATCGGCAATAACCTGAGTAATCGCTTTTTCGATCAGGTCGGCTTCTTCGTTCAGGTCAAGACTGTGCCGCAGCAGCATTGCGATACTCGCGATCATGCCACAGGGATTGGCGATACCTTTGCCTGCGATATCAGGTGCCGAGCCGTGAATGGGCTCATACAGACCACGAGAAGATTCACCCAGTGAAGCGGATGGCAGCATGCCCAGCGACCCTGCCAGCATGGAGGCTTCATCAGTCAGGATGTCGCCAAACATGTTTTCGGTGACGATGACATCGAAATCGGCCGGGCGATTAATCAGGTGCATCGCGGCGGCATCGACGAGCATGTGTTCAACGTTTAGATCAGGAAACTCTGCATTGAGAGTGCTGACAGTAATGTCTCTCCAGAAACGCGATGTTTCCAGCACATTGGCTTTATCGACGGAACAAAGATTTCCTTTACGGCTTTGCGCGAGGCGGGCAGCGACGCGGACAATTCTTTCGACTTCGTATTTGTGATAAATGCACAGATCACTGGCTGACTCTTCGTCGCGGGTTTTGTCGCCGAAATAAATGCCGCCCGTTAACTCGCGAACGACCATCATATCGACGCCTTGCAACCTGTTGGCCTTGATTGGCGACGCGTCGAAAAGTTGTTCAAGAATTTGCACCGGTCGCAAGTTTGCGAATACAGCGAGCTCGGCACGCAATGCCAGCAAACCTTGCTCAGGTCTTATTGCGGCGTTTGGGTCTGACCACTTCGGGCCGCCAACAGCGCCCAGCAGAATTGCATCGCTGTCCCGACAACTGGCAATGGTATCGGCCGGAAACGGGTCGTTTTTCGCGTCGATGGCAGCGCCACCAATCAACTGCTCGGAAAATTCGAACTTGTGCGCAAATCCGCTCGCGATTTGACGTAGCACCCTGGTGCCCGCCGCAGCAACCTCCGGGCCTATGCCGTCACCCGGCAAAACTGTTATCAGGGCGTCCAGGATCGTGTCTCCTCAAAATTCTCAATTTCAGCTGAATGTTGTCGCAGGAAGCCGAGTTGATCGACCCCCTCAAGTAAACAATGTCGGGCAAATTCGTCTATCGGATAGCTGACCTCACTGCCATCCGGCAAAGATATTGTCGATGCCGATACGTCAATGGTGACTTCGCTGCCCGGGTTCGCCAGCAACAATGCGTGCGATGTTTCATCGACAACAATTGGCAACAGGCCGTTCTTCAATGAATTGCTGCGAAATATGTCTGCGATTTCCGTGCTGACCACTGCGCGAATGCCGTAGTCGAGCAGGGCCCACGGTGCATGTTCGCGTGATGAGCCACAACCAAAATTTCTTCCGGCGATCAGGATTGCACAGCCATCGGCTGTTGCGTCGTTAAGGATAAATTCCGGGTTTTCCGCGCCGTCTGCATTGAATCGCCAATCGAAGAAAAGCTTGCCGCCAAGACCCTCGCGCGTTGTTGTTGTCAGAAATCGCGCAGGAATAATCTGATCGGTATCAACGTCAGTTGCCGGCAGAACTACAGTGCGTGAGGATAATTTACTAAATGCCTGCATGACTTTTGCCTACAAGTAAGGCCGTGGATCGGCAACGTGACCTTCGATTGCGGATGCGGCTGCAGTCATCGGGCTGGCCAGAATTGTGCGTGCGCCAATGCCTTGCCGGCCTTCAAAATTGCGGTTGCTGGTGCTTACACTAAGCTCGCCGCTCGCAACAGTGTCGCCGTTCATGCCAAGACACATCGAGCATCCTGATTCGCGCCATTCTGCTCCGGCTTCGATGAACACCTTATCGAGTCCGAGTGCTTCTGCTGCAAATTTGATTTGCTGTGAGCCGGGAACGACCAGCATGCGCACGCCATCAGCAACCTTGTGGCCGCGCAAGACTTCTGCCGCCTGCGTGAGATCTGAGATTCTGGAGTTCGTGCAACTGCCGATAAACACGACGTCGACGTTTGCGGCAGACAGTGGTTTGCCGGGCGTCAGTTGCATGTAGTCCAGCGCCTTGCGAAAACTTGCATCGCCATTGCTATCGGGCACAGCTTCGTTAACCGGGATGACCATGCCCGGGTTGGTGCCGAAAGTGACCATTGGTGAGAGCGTGTCGGCAGCCACTTGCACAGTTCGAGCGAAGCTCGCGTCAGCGTCACTATGCAGCGATGACCACCTGCGCATTGCAGCGTCCCAGGCAGCGCCTTGAGGCGCCCTCGGACGTCCGTGCAGGTACTCCGCCGTCGTATCGTCAGCGGCAATCATCCCAGCCCTTGCGCCGGCCTCAATGGACATATTGCAGACTGTCATGCGCGCTTCCATGTCCATAGCCGTAATCGCAGTGCCGCGGTATTCGATGACATGCCCGGTACCGCCGTCCAGGCCGATCTGACCGATGATGGCCAGAATGACGTCCTTGGCCGACACGCCCGCTTGTAATTGCCCGTTGACGTCAATCGCCAGCGTCCTGGGCTTGCGTTGCAACAGGCATTGCGTCGCGAGAACGTGACCGACCTCGGTCGTGCCAATACCAAAGGCGAGGGCGCCAAATGCACCATGCGTGCTGGTATGACTGTCTCCGCAAACGATAGTCTTGCCTGGCTGGGTTGCGCCGAGTTCCGGACCGATAACGTGCACGATGCCACGCTGGTCGCTGTTGAGATCGAAAAGTTCGATGCCAAATTCTGCGCAGTTTTTCTGCATTTGCAGAACCTGGTTGGCGGCATCTTCTCCCACTATCGCCAGATCCTTAAAGCTCCTGACAGGCGTCGTCGGTGTGGAATGATCCATCGTGGCAAGGGTCAGATCAGGGCGGCGTACCGGCAAACCCTGCTCGCGCAGAATCGAGAACGCCTGCGGCGTTGTGACCTCATGAATGAGATGCAGGTCGACATAGAGAATGGCCGGTGTAGCCGAAGATTCATCCTGTACCAGGTGATCGGACCAGACTTTCTCAAATAGCGTTTGTGGGGCAGCCGAGCTCAAAGTCGTTATGTTCCAGATTGGCGATCCGGCAAGTAAATATTGCCGGAATCAAGACCCGCCGGCGGCGGCGACCGGTTGAGCATCAACACCTTCAAGCCAGCCCTCAGTGTCTTCAGTTTCGCCGGAAAACAGGCCGAAAAAAGCGTCCTGCAGTTGCTTGGTTATCGGTCCTCGTTTGCCTTCGCCAATCTGAATCCTGTCCACCGAGCGTATCGGCGTAATTTCCGCGGCTGTGCCGGTGAAAAACATCTCATCAGCCAGGTACAGGGCTTCCCGTGGAATGACACATTCCTCGACGCCAAGACCAAGGCGTTCGGCCAGTAGCGTTACCGTGTGGCGCGTAATGCCGGTGAGGATTGAGGAACCAGCTGGTGGCGTGACAATCTTGCCATCACGGATTACAAACAGGTTCTCGCCGGCGCCTTCACTGACAGTACCGTCAGTGGATAACGCAATACCTTCGGCGAACCCGAGGCGCTTCGCTTCGGTACTGATCAGTTGGCTTGAAAGGTAGTTTCCACCAGCTTTCGCAAGGGCAGGGATGGTATTCGGTGCGACCCGTTGCCAGCTGGAAATACAGACGTCGACGCCCAGTTCCATTCCTTCAGCACCAAGATATGCGCCCCATTTCCAGGCAGCGATGGCCACATCGACCGGATGATCCGGCTTGGGTGCAAGGCCAACCTCGCCATAACCACGTAATGCGATCGGGCGGATATAGGCGCCGTTCATCAGGTCGTTCGCAACAATGACTTCCTTGCACACTGTGATGAGTTCGTCGAGCTCGTATGGAATCGGCATACGATAAATCTTCGCCGAGTCATACAGGCGTTGCATATGATCCGTAAGGCGAAAAATCTTTGGGCCATCCGGCGTCTTGTAGACCCTGATGCCTTCGAATACCGAAGACCCATAGTGCAGGGCGTGTGCCATTACATGGATAGTGGCCTGGTCCCATTGAACCATCCGGCCATTCAGCCAGATAAATTTGCCTCCCTCAAAACTCATTACTTAACTCCGAAAAATCTGTTGGGTGCTCGCAGGTTGCGTAGCTTAACAAGCACGCCCGGGTTTGGCATCCGTAAAGTTGGCCTAAATTAGCGCCTGATTGATACTGCTGTCGTCGGGTGCGTCATCCAGGCCACGCTCGCGACGCCGCAGGATGCGATTGGTAACCTCGAGGTACGCGCGGCTGGCGGCTTCCACAATATCTGTACTTGCGCCGTGACCGCGATAGGACTGTTCGTTGTATTCGACCGTGACCGTCGCCTCGCCCTGGGCGTCGTCACCGACTGTTGCGCTATGCAATTCGAAATTCTTCAGAACCAGGTGTATGCCGGTTGCCTGTTCCAGCGCTTTGAAGGCGGCCTCGACCGGACCATCGGCTGTCGCGGCCTCATCCTTAACAATCCCGTTTTCACCGATAAGCCGCAAAGTTGCGGTGGCGTTCTGATCAGTTCCGGAAATTATCTGCAACGTCTTTAAAACCCAGGGGCCACTGGCTGAGTTACCGACATTCATGATGATGGCTTCGATGTCGCCGTCGTACATATCCTTTTTCTTGTCAGCGAGCTTCTTGAATTCCTGGAACGCACGGTTGGTTTCAAATTCGTCGAGATCAAAACCAAGATCGCTGACCCGGTCACGAAACGCGTGTCGTCCGCTGTGTTTGCCAAGCACCAGGCTGGATTTGCTGATGCCAACATCTTCGGGCCGCATGATTTCGTACGTAGATCGATTCTGTAACATGCCGTGCTGGTGAATGCCTGCTTCATGCGCAAACGCATTTTCTCCGACAACCGCTTTGTTCCTTGGCGTCTGCATACCGGTAATGCCGGCCACCAGGCGCGACGTTGGATATAAATGCGTCGTCTCTATAGCGGTGTCCAAACCGAAAAATTCGTTCCGCGTATGCAACGCCATGACGACTTCTTCCAGTGAGCAGTTTCCGGCCCGCTCGCCGATGCCGTTGATGGTGCATTCAATTTGCCGCGCACCGGCAGCCACCGCCGCCAGGCTGTTTGCGACTGCCATTCCCAGGTCGTTATGGCAATGCACGCTCAGTGTGATGTCATCGATGCGCTCAACATGTTCGTGGAGGTAAGCGAAAAGTTTGTCGAATTCAGCCGGTACCGTGTAGCCAACGGTATCGGGAATATTGACTGTCGTTGCGCCAGCCTCGATCGCAGCCGAGACGACTTCGGCGAGATATCCAAGCTCCGTTCGCGAGGCATCTTCAGGAGAAAATTCGACGTCATCGCACAATTCCCTGGCCATGCGGATGGCGCCAACCGCACTTTTTATGATCTCTTCCTTGGCCATCCTGAGTTTGTATTCACGGTGGATGGCGCTCGTGGCGACGAAGACATGGATACGATGATTGTCAGCACCTTTAACCGCCGCATGGACTTTTTCAATGTCCTCGGCGTTGCAGCGAGCAAGACCGCAAATTGTTGGTCCACGATTTTCATCGGCGATTGCTTTCACCGCTTCAAAATCGCCAGGCGATGCTGCCGGGAAACCGGCCTCGATAATGTCCACGTTAAGATCAGAAAGGGCTTTGGCGATTCGTAGTTTTTCCCTGAGCGTCATGCTGCAGCCCGGAGCCTGCTCGCCATCTCTCAGTGTGGTGTCGAAAATCTTGATACGTTCAGTCGCCATCGGGTTCTCCTTATCTCAACAAATTGCAGCGTTAGTCGCCATAGTCGAGACTTGCCAGCGGAAAGTTGGGAATTGCATGCGGTGTGTGCATCGGCGCATCGATGCGTAATGCCTGCGCCAGTGTTTTCGTGTCGATGTTGCAACCGGTGAGCACAAGTCCGACACGCTTACCTGCGAGTTCATCTTTCATTTTAAATGCCGCTGCCAAAGGTGCAGCCCCGGCGCCCTCGGCGAGTTGATGGATGGTTTCCGCATAACAGCGAATCGCTGCAGAAATTTCCTCTTCGCTGACTAAAATGAAATCATCAAGTGCACTCATCATGCTCAGCGTGTAACGCACGGGAACTCTTGTCGCGAGGCCGTCCGCAATGGTATTAGCGGCAACCATTGGTGCGTAATCGCCGGTATGCCATGCATGATGAAACGCCGGTGCATTTTCCGCCTGAACCGCAATTACGCGGGTTTCAGGTGAGCGCGCCTTAACGACAGTAGTCGTTGCCGCAGCGAGACTGCCGCCGCCGACTGGAACGAATATAACGTCCAGGCCTTCCGGGCATTGCTCCAGCATTTCCAGCGCGACTGTACCCTGGCCGGCAACGAGTTCGCTGCGTTTGCCGGGATGAATTGAGATCGCGTCAGTGCGCCACGCATATCTGACAGAGGCGTCCCAGGCAGCATCAAAGTCATGACCTTTGATAACGACTTCTCCACCCAGCGCTTCGACTGCCGCATTCTTGTCAGGACTATTGCCCTCTGGCACGAACACAGTGCATTGCGTGTCATACATTGCGCATGCCTGGGCCAGGGCCGCGCCATAGTTGCCGCGCGTAGCCGTGACAATTCCCTTTGCCCGACTTTCCTTGTCCATTGACGCCAGCAAATTAATTGCGCCGCGAATTTTGAATGCGCCAATCTGCTGAATATTCTCCAGCTTGACGAAGGTCTCAGTGCCCAGCCGTTGCGTAAGCAGCGGATGATTCAACAATGGAGTAGGGGGCAAAAATGGTTTTAATACCTTCTGTGCTTTTTCGACATCTTTAAGCGTCACCGCTGCAGGTGGCGTGTCGCTATCGGAACCCCAATCGGTGGCGTCATATTTTCTCGCTGCCGGCATGATCTTATCTCTCCGCGTTTAGTTCTCGAGCCAGTCCATGCGGCTTCTCAGGTCCGCACCTACTTTCTCGATTGGATGTTCCAGGTCTGCATTCATCAGACGTTTGTATTCAGGTTGTCCCGCTTTGTTTTCTTCAATCCAGCGTTTGGCAAACGTGCCATCCTGAATGTCGTCAAGCACGGCCTGCATATTTGCGCGCACGTTGTCGTCAATAACACGCGGACCGCTAACCATATCTCCCCAGGCTGCCGTTTCGCTGATGAACTCATGCATTTTTCGCAGTCCGCCTTCATGTAACAGATCGACGATCAACTTCAGTTCGTGCATGACTTCGTAATAGGCGACTTCAGGCTGGTAACCGGCCTTGACCAGCGTGTCGAATCCGGCGACAACCAGTTCAGTGGCACCGCCACAGAGCACCGCCTGTTCGCCGAACAAATCGGTTTCTGTTTCTTCGGCAAACGTGGTTTCAATGACACCCGCTCGCGCTCCGCCAATGCCTTGTGCGTATGCCAGAGCAAGTTGCAGCGCATTACCGGAACTGTCCTGTTCAACAGCGACCAGGCAGGGGACACCATGGCCTTCTTCATACTGTCTTCGCACGAGATCACCCGGGCCTTTAGGCGCGATGAGCACGACATCCAGATCCGCTCGCGGCGTAATTTGTTTGAAATGGATATTAAAGCCATGCGCGAACAACAATGCCGCGCCGTTCTCGATATTGCCCTCGACAGAATTGTAAAGCGCTGCTTGCGATGTATCCGGCGTCAGAATCGCGACAATCGCTGCGCCTTGCACTGCTGCCAATGGCTCTTTCACAACGAAACCATCAGCTTCCGCCTTGCTGAAGCTGCCGCCACCGGCACGCGCACCAATGACTACGTCATGCCCGCTGTCTTTCAGGTTCAGGGCATGTGCCCGACCCTGGCTGCCATAGCCCAGTATTGTGATTTGCCGGCCTTCGAGGCACGCAGTATCAACATCTTTTTCCGAATACATTTGCATTTTCTGTTCCCTAAAATTTCGCGTAGTTAATTACAAAAATTACGTCTCTTGCAGCAATAAAAAACCCCACTATCCGGTTGGGATGCGGGGTTTGCGTGTCTGGTTTTGATTTTTCTACGCTACCCGCTGACTCCCCGGAGAAGGGTGAGCAGCACAAGCTTCACAGAAAGCACGCTCGCGGCAGTCGTCGTTGCAAAAACAAAATTAATTCCGTATCTCATTAGCGCGGATCATGTTGTATGCATGAATCGATGTCAACTGCTGTAAATTCAGTTACTTGTGATACGAATTTCCCGACAGGACCGGACATTAGATAACGCCAAAAATAACTAATGTCATTGCGTAGGAGCGCAGCGACGCGGCAACCTCTATCAGGTGGCAGCAGCGCACAACGAACGCGCGCCACAGCATCAAGAGGTTGCCGCGCCCTTCGGGCTCGCAATGACATTAGTTCTTTTTGGGAGTTTCGCGGTATCGCTTCGGGTTGCCGGATTCCCTATCATAAAACACTGTAAGTTTATTAATTAACTTATTGATTAATAACCTAAATAGTGACCACTACCTTACCCATCGCGCGGCGCTCCGCCAGCGCCATGAGCGCGTCGGCTGCCTGCTCCAGCGGGTAAGTCGCGGAAACATGCGGCTTGAGTTTGCCCTCATCAAAGAGCTGTAACAGTTCGCGCGTGTTCTCGAGGCTTCGCTCTGGCTCACGCTGCGTGAACTGACCCCAGAATACGCCAACGACAGAGCTACCCTTCAGCAGTGGCAAATTCGCCGGAATTGCAGGAATTTTGCCGCTGGCAAACCCGATCACAAGGATTCGCCCGCCCCAGGAAATGCTGCGCAGGCAATCATCGAAAAGGTCACCGCCAACCGGGTCATAAATTACGTCCACACCACGGCCTGCGGTCATTTCCTTGACCTGTTCCTTCAGAGAGGATTCGCTGTAGTTAATCAGGTGTTTTGCACCGTACTTGCTGGCGAGTTCAAGCTTCTCAGTTGTGCTGGCCGCAGCGTAAACTTCTGCGCCAAACAGTTTGCCAATCTCAACGGCGGCCAGCCCGACCCCGCCTGCGGCACCCAGAACCAGTAATGATTCACCGGATTGCAGTGCGGCGCGTTGTTTGAGCGCGTGATAGGAGGTGCCATACGTAAGAATGAAGCTGGCAGCGATGACATAGTCCATCGAATCCGGTATCGGCACGATTGTTGCGGCCGGCAGGCAGACTTCTTCGGCCATACAACCGGAATGGTGCATTGCCAGCACACGCTGCCCTGGTTTGAGATGCGCTACTTTGTCTCCTACCTCGAGGATTTCGCCAGATAACTCGGCGCCGGGAGAGAAGGGCAGTGGCGGTTGTATCTGGTATTTCCCGGCGATCATTAAAATGTCTGGAAAATTCACGCCACAGGCTTTAACCGCGATGCGCACCTGGTCGGCTGCCATTTCCGGTGATGCTACGTCTTCGATGACAAGATCTTCAGGGGTGCCATGTTGTTTGCAAAGGACTGCTCTCACGTAAAAAATCTCCAGGTTAGATGAGGCGTACTATCTAAAGTGTACGGGCGTTTTGGCGCAATTCGCAATGCAGTGGTTTGACACACTATATAAAGGTATTCTGCCGCAAACCAAAAAACAGCATTGCAGGATTCTAGGGAAAGGCATTTATGGATTTTGAATACTCGGCAAAAGTTGCAGAATTGCGGGCGCAGGTCGCAGAGTTTATGCAGGCGCATATTTACCCGGCGGAGGCAGGCTACCGTGACGCTGTTGCGGAAGGTGACTCGCGCTGGTCGATTCCACCAATTATGGAGGATCTGAAGGACAAAGCGCGCGCGGCAGGCTTGTGGAATCTATTCCTGCCGGAGAGCGAATACGGTGCCGGACTGACCAACCTGGAATATGCGCCGCTGGCTGAGCAAATGGGCCGGTCACTGATTGCCTCAGAAGTATTCAATTGCTCGGCACCGGATACCGGCAACATGGAGGTGCTGGTTCGATATGGTAGCGAGAGTCACAAAAAGGAATGGCTGGAACCTTTGCTCAAAGGCGAGATTCGTTCTGCGTTCGCGATGACCGAGCCTGACGTGGCGTCTTCTGATGCAACGAATATTCGCGCCACTATCGTTCGTGACGGTGACGAGTACGTCATAAACGGGAAAAAATGGTGGACCTCGGGCGCCATGGATCCGCGCTGCAAGATCCTGATTTTCATGGGCAAGACAGATCCGGAAGCAGACCGGCACAGTCAGCAGTCGATGATCCTGGTGCCGATGGAGACTCCGGGCGTCAAAGTTGTCAGGCCGCTGACGGTATACGGCTACGACGATGCACCGCACGGTCATGCAGAGATGGCGTTTAAAGATGTACGGGTGCCAACGGATAACTTGCTGCTTGGCGAGGGGCGCGGCTTTGAGATAGCGCAGGGGAGACTCGGGCCCGGCCGGATCCATCACTGCATGCGGCTTATTGGCATGGCGGAGCGAGCGCTGGAGAATATGTGCGATCGTGCGAACGAACGGATTGCATTTGGCAGGCCGTTGTCTGCGCAGGGGGTGGTTCGCGAGGCAATCGCCGATTCAAGGATTGAGATCGATCAGGCACGCTTACTGACACTGAAGGCGGCAGACATGATGGACAAGGCCGGCAACAAGGTAGCGCGCAGCGAAATAGCGATGATCAAAGTGGTAGCACCCTCCATGGCACTGCGGGTTATTGACCGTGCGGTACAGGTTCATGGTGGCGCCGGCGTGTGTGACGATTTTGGCCTGGCAGCGGCCTGGGCTGGTGCAAGGACGTTACGTCTGGCAGATGGTCCGGACGAGGTGCATCGCAATTCCCTGGCTAAAATGGAACTGGCGCGGCGGGGTTAGCCGTGCAGGCCGCGGTACCACACCATTTCATACGTAACTGTGCTCTCGATACGTTATGTTGTTGTGAGGCTGGCGATATATGAAGCATGTGGTATTCTTATTGCCCAACAAGGCGGGACCCGACAAAAAATACCGGTATGTACAGGGGAGTAATACTGGTTTGGTGGTCCAGAATTATTATAAAGAAAGGGTCAAAACTAAAATTAAACGCCGCGGCAATAGTGGAGAGGGTCGCGAGCGCAAGGGGGAATGCATCTGGAGGGCGCAGTCCACTCGTTTATTGTGCAAGTTGTCTCAAGTATTATTCGATGATTGCTGCGCATCCCTCTCCCAAAATCCAATAACTATTAAAACTCGATCTATTTAAGGAGTATCAATGAAACGGTGCAAATACAGCAGCCGGACGATGACAGTTGCAGCTACTGCGGCAGTCGTCGCACTAGCTGGCAGCGTCTTCGCGCAGTCCGTAAGTGTTGATCAGGTTCTTCAGGCCGATCAGCAACGGATTAACCTGGCCCAGGCCTCTCAGGAGCGGATTAACGAAGTGGTAGAGGGATCTCGTTCTCTTGCAGACCAGTATCGGGCTATCAATAAAGAGATTGATGGTTTGCGCGTCTACAACCGCTTGATGACTGCTCAGACTAATGGTCAAACGGCTACGCTTGATGACATTGCCCTGTCAATGGATCAGGTAGACGTTATCAACCGTCAGATATTTCCGTTGATGGAGCGAATGATTGACGGACTGCAACAATCAATCGCGTTGGATATTCCATTCCTGATGGATGAGCGCCAAAAGCGCATTGCTAACCTTGGCGACATCATGGAGCGATCCGATGTCAGCGTTGCTGAAAAATTCCGCAAGGTGATGGAGGCATATCAGATCGAGCTTGATTATGGCACCAGTAACGAGTGGTACAAGCAGTCGCTGGATATTGGCGGCGCGGTCAGAGAGTTCAACATGCTGCGCGTTGGTCGTATTGGACTATATTTTCAGTCGGATGATACGAATATCACCGGTTGGTATAACAAAGAAACGGGTGCCTTTGAAATCCTCGGCAATGAACATCGCAGTGAAGTTCGTAAAGGAATCCGGGTTGCAAGGCAGCTAATTGCGCCGGAGCTGATTTTGCTCCCTGTGTCTGCACCAGAATCAGCAGGGGGAGCTTGATCGATGAAACGTTTAACTATAATTATTGCCAGCATCTTGATATGCGGCGGCGCTGTACAGGCACAGGACGTTGCCAGCAGCATGGACGAACTCCTGCAGCAGATCGAACGCGGTCAGGCACGAGACAATCAGGAAGCCCGACAGCGCGAGGCGCGCTTTGCACAAGCTCGTAATGAGCAGCAAAACCTGTTGAACCAGTCACGTGCCGAAAGATCGCGTCAGGAACGCAACAGTGAGCGACTTGAGCAGTTGTTTGAAGACAACCAGACGAAGATCGTGGCAGCACGCGCCGCACTTGATGAGCGCCTGGGTGCCCTGAAAGAGTTGTTCGGTGTTCTGCAGACGGTTGCCGGTGATGCCCAGGGTCGTTTCAATACTTCGTTTACCAATATCCAGTTTCCGGATCGGGAAGGTTTCCTGGTCGCACTGGGCGGCAAAATGGCGGGAGCGAGTTCACTGGCTTCGATCGAGGAAATTGAGCGCCTGTGGTTCGAACTGCAACGTGAAGTTTCCGAGACCGGCAAAGTGGTCAAGTTCAATCACGAAGTGACCACGGCCGATGGCGAAGTTCTCAATGTACCAATCGTTCGTGTCGGTGCATTCAATATTGTCTTTGAGGACGGTTACCTGCAATACAACTCCAACACTGGCTCTGTCAGCGAATTGCAGCGGCAGCCGGTGGAGGGCCGTTACACCAACTCGACTGCTGATGTCATGGCTGCGACCAGTGGATCGGTAGCGTTTGGTCTCGATGGTACGCGCGGCGGAATCCTGGCATTGCTGGTCGAGTCGCCGACGATCAAAGATCGCATCCAACAGGGCGGTATCGTTGGTTACTGCATTATTGGTCTGGGTATTTTCGGACTGCTGATCGCGTTCTGGCGCTGGGTCGGGCTGTCAACAGCAAGCCGCAAGGTTAGTGCACAGCTCAAACGTGACACGGCCAGTACGGATAACCCGCTCGGTCGTGTGCTTGCAGCTTATGAGGCCAATCAGAATGCTGATACTGAAACAGTTGAGTTGAAGCTTAGTGAGGCCGCCTTGAAAGAGATGCCGGACCTGACCAAGGGCTTGTTGTTTATCAAGGTAATTTCCGTAGTGGCACCGTTAATGGGCCTGCTCGGCACGGTTACCGGCATGATCAAGACCTTCCAGGTAATCACATTGTTCGGTGCAGGCGATCCGAAGATGATGGCCGGCGGTATTTCCCAGGCGTTGATGACAACGGTACTTGGACTGGTTGTGGCCATTCCGATGGTACTGATCCACACGCTGGTCAGTGGCCAGAGTAAGAAGATCATCAATATCATCAATTCGCAGAGTGCCGGTATTATTGCCACGCATTCCGAGAAGAGTGGTTGATGCCCTCTAAGGAGAAGTAATGCTTTGGCTAGCTGACAGTTTTGAGGCCATACGCGACTTTATGGCCCTGGGTGGCACGGTACTGACCTGGATTGCGCTTACGATATTTTTGATGTGGGCGTTGATCATCGAACGGCTGATATATTTTCGCGCACCGATGAAAAAGATGGCCGCGGAAATTCATGATAAGTGGGAGGCGCGAACAGAACGCAGGTCGTGGAATGCACATGCAATTCGCGAAGGCATGATTTCGCAATTCTCGATGGCGACCAACCAGTTCATTCCCATGATTACGACGCTCGTTGCGTTGTGCCCGTTACTGGGTCTGCTGGGTACGGTTACCGGCATGATCCAGGTGTTCGGGGTTATGGCGGTTTCCGGTTCAGGAAATGTACGTGCAATGGCTGCAGGCGTCTCTCAGGCGACTGTGCCGACAATGGCGGGAATGGTGGGAGCGCTCTCCGGAGTGCTCTTGATAACTTTGCTTAGCCGCCGTGCGGCTCGTGAAGTGGAGTTCCTTGAGGACTCACTCACGATGGATCATTAGAAGGTAATTTAGATGCGTAGATCACATGCAGGACTGGTTATCGAAGATGAAGATAATGAAATCAACCTCACGCCGATGCTTGATGTTGTATTCATCATGCTTATCTTTTTCATCGTAACCGCATCGTTTATTAAAGAGGCGGGAATTGATGTCAACAGACCGGACGCTCCGACTGCAGAGAGTATCGCCGACGCAAATATTCTTATCGCGATCAGCTCAAATGACGAGATTTGGATGGACCGTCGCATGATTGACCCGCGGGCAGTGCGGCCGAACATTGAGCGCATGCACGCGGAAAATCCAAAAGGTTCTGTCGTCATCCAGGCCGACAAGAAGTCGACTAACGAGACGCTGGTAATAGTGATGGATGCGGCGCGGGCGGCGGGTGTATATAACATCTCGCTTGCGGCGAATAATTAGGCATTGAATTGGGACGAAGAGGTCAAACCCTGTGTTTGGCCTCTGCTTCCTGATGAAACAGATCAAGCCGCTCAGGAGAGCGAGATATGATAGTTAGATACGTATTTTCTATCGCAGTCGGCTGCTTTATTACATTGACGCTGATATTCGTCATGCATTTGTTGATTGAGCATGCCGAAGATGCCATGAGCAGTGAAGGAACGCGTCACATGCTGGATTTTGTGCGCGTCAAACGAAACGAGACGCTTAATACAGAGGAGCTGACCCCCGACAAACCGGAGAAGCCGCCGGAAGTACCACCAGAGGTACCACCACAGGATATGGACAACGTTGATCCGAACGCGCCGACCATCAAAATTCCGGCACCGGTAGTTAGTGCAAATGTAGATATTGGTGGACCTGGCGGTATGAATATCGCGGAAGGCGATTACCTGCCGATCGTGCGCGTCGCACCGATTTATCCTGCTCGAGCATTGTCGCGCGGGGTCGAGGGATATGTCGATATGAGCTTTACGGTGACAACGGCAGGAACAGTTAAAGATCCGATCGTATTGTTTTCCACCAGCAGCTTGTTTGAGCGTGCTGCAACACGGGCCGTGCTGAAGTTCAAGTACAAACCCCGGGTGGTGGACGGCGTGCCGGTTGAGGTATCGGGCGTCAAGACGCGCATCTCATTCCAGATTGAAGAATAACCAGATAGAGCGGGACTTTAAGAAGGATTAAATTGATATGAACATCAAGAACCGTTTTATTAGCGGGATCATTTTGTCACTGGTTTGTGGAATCTTCGTCGCGGGGCCGGCCAATGCGGCGCAGGACGAGGATGAAGAGCGCTCCTCGAAACAAAAGACGAAACAAGCGCAGGCAGTCAGCAAAGAGGTCTACGACCGGATTGAGAAAGCGCAGGTATTGATCGATGAGGAAGACGATCAGGGTGCATTGAAAATCCTCAATGCACTCCTCAACAAGAAAAATATCACCGAGTATGAGCAACAGAACGTGCTGAATTACATCGGCTTCGTTAACTACAACCTGGAAAATATTCCACAAGCTATAGACGCCTACGAGCGAATGCTGAAAATTCCGAGCCTGGAAGAGCAGGTCAGAAAACAAACCGTCTACACGCTGGCGCAGCTGATGACGATGGAGGAGAAATACGCGAAGGCGATTACCTTGCTCGATCAGTGGTTTGTTCTGGAGACCAATCCTGCTTCCGACCCTTATATTCTATATGCTCAGAACCTTTACCAGATCAATCGTTATGCGGATATGGTGAAACCGATCGAGAGTGCCATTGCCGTCGCTAAAAAGCGTGACCTGCCGGCTAAGGAAGATTGGTATGTTCTGCTCAATTTTGCTTACTTCCAGCAGGAAGACTACAAAATGGTGCGTGATATCCAGAAGATTCTTCTGGTTAACTGGCCGAAAAAACGCTATTGGTTTTCGCTGGCAGGCGCTTATACGGAATTGGGGGAAGACAATAACCTGATGGGTGCCTACGACGCAGCGCACACTCAAGGCTTACTTGAAAGTGAATCAGAGCTCCTGACCATGGCGCAGCTGTTTATGCAACATGAAGTGCCGTACAAGGCCGGAATGTTGATAGAAAAAGAAATGGCCAGCGGCAGGGTGGCTAAAAATGCCAAGAATTATCGACTTCTGTCCCAGGCATGGACGCTCGCCAGTGAAGATGAGAAGTCGGTTCCTGCGTTACAGGCAGCGGCCAGGCTCAGCGATGAGGGTGAATTGAATCTGCGGCTCGGCAACGCACATCTGAATCTCGGGCAATATGATGAGTGCGTCATAGCGATTAAAGAAGGCATCAGAAAAGGCGGCATCAAGAGCCCGGACAACGCACAGATATCGCTCGGCATGTGTCTTTATAACCAGAAGAAATACGGTGCAGCAAAAACTGCATTCAACGAGGCCGGGAAGACCGCTCGCTCACGCAAGATGTCGCAACAATGGGTGTCCGTCATCAACAGCGATCTGGCGCGTAACAAGCAGATTCAATTGGCAGAAGCTGCAGCGCAGAAGCAGCAAAAAGAGCTGGCGTCACGCCGCAGAGCCTCTGATAGAAGTCTCTAGCATTTGGATTTATACAAGGTCGGCGATAAAGAATTAATCGTCAGGTTCTACCAAGCGGGCGCCACAGGGGCGCCCGCTTTTTATTTGTACGGGTTAACGCAATGCCAAAAGTCACATACGTAACAACAGACGGCACACGCCACGAGGTCGAAGTAGAAAACGGCTATTCAGTCATGGAAGGTGCGATCAATAACAATATCGATGGCATTGTTGCGGAGTGTGGCGGCGCGTGCGCTTGTGCGACCTGTCATGCCTATATCGACAAGGCCTGGCTGGACAAGATGCCGGAGATGGACGACATGGAAGACAGCATGCTGGACGCCGCATACGAGCGCAAAGACAACAGCAGGCTAACCTGTCAGCTGGAAATGAACGACGCCTGGGACGGCCTGATTGTCCACGTAGGCGAAAACGAATACTAAGTGTGACGGAAACTGGCTAACCGTCGTAGGAGTGGCATCCTGCCGCGATTAGCATCAATCGCGGCAGGATGCCGCTCCTGCGACATAACGAAACAGCCTTTACGATCATGCAGGTTGGCCCTGCATTGGCAGTTCTGACGACGTCAGAATTAGTCAGGTTCGAATTACAGCTTGTCCTCAAAGCGGTCGTTTAGAGCATCCCGAATAGCCACAAGAAATAGACCGACAGGATTGCGACCAGATTCACTTGAATGACTAGTAGCGACGACTTTTCCCGGACATACGAAATACAACCAACAGAGACGATCAGAGGGCCCGGCAGCAGAAACATCATTACGCCCAGCTGGCCCCACCCGTGGCAGTCAAAGGAATTTTGAGGGCACTCCGATTCTGCAGTAACAGGTAGGAGCCGAAAGCAGCTATGGTAAGCCCGAGCACGATTTCAACGGTCGATAAAACTGAGCTAATCGTTAGTCGGTGCATCGTCTGAGAAGTTACGTAGAGCAAGAGTGGCCGTCATAGTCACCGCCCGCTGTCGATTGCGAAGCGGTCATCCTATCTAAACGATGTCTGACAGTGTCTATCTGAGCAGCTAGCAAATATTGCAACTGCCAATGATCACTAGCGCAACCCGGTTTCAGCCCGCCCAATTACCATGCGCTGTATCTCGCTGGTACCTTCGTAAATTTCTGTAATTTTCGCGTCTCGAAAATATCGCTCCAGCGGCAATTCCTTGCTGTAGCCCATGCCGCCATGGATCTGTAATGCCTGGTGGGTGACGAACATTGCGGTCTCCGATGCGTAGAGCTTTGCGATGCTGCCGTTCAATGTGTTTTTCGTACCTGCTTCCCTGCATTTACTTTTCGCCCAGGCGGCCTTCCAGGTCAACAGACGTGCTGCTTCGATGCGCATCTTCATATCTGCAATCTTGTTCTGGATGGTCGGGAAGGTGCCGATCTGGCTACCAAAGGCCTTGCGTTCACGGGAATAAATGACTGCAGCATCATAGGCCGCCTGGGCGATACCCAGAGCTTGCGACGCAATGCCAATTCGACCGGTATCGAGTACGGTCAGCGCAATACGAAATCCCTGGCCTTCATCGCCGATGCGATTCTCCACCGGGCATTTATAGTCCTCAAACTCAATTTCACAAGTCGCAGACGCACGGATGCCAAGTTTTGGCTCGGTTTTGCCCCTGCGGAATCCAGGTTCATCGGTATCAATGACGAAAGCGGAAACAGATGGGGATTTTCCGCCACCATTTACAGTCTTGGTAAATAACACGATGTATTTGGCAACCGACCCGGAGGTTATCCAGGCCTTCTTGCCATTGATCACGTAGTGCGAGCCATCCGCAGACAGTTCCGCCCTTGTTAGCATCGCTGCGGCGTCAGAGCCTGATTGTGGTTCGGTCAGTGCATAGGCTCCGTTTACCTCTCCGGAGGCAACCGGCCGCAGGAATTTCTCTTTTTGCGCCTGCGTACCGAATTCGAGTAACGGCACGCCGAACAGCGAATTGTTCACTGAAACAATGGTGCCGTGTGCGGCGTCAGCCGCAGAAATCTCTTCAACAACGATTGCATAACTAATGGTATCGAGGGCGGAGCCACCAAACTCCTCGGGAATTTCTATGCCCATGAAGCCCAGCTCGCCTGCCATTTTAATGGTTTGCAGCGGAAACTCTCCGCTGGCATCAAATTCTGCTGCTATTGGCGCAATTTCTTTTTGTGCAAATTCCCGTGCCGCATCCCTGATCATTTCCTGTTCTTCGGTTAATGCAAAATCCATATGTCCTCCTTTTCGACAGGGAATTATACGTTGCAATTAAAATCCTGAAGCAGGTTTTTTTTGGCTGTGGATCATTGCGTTCAGAAGGTCGTTTATAAAAAATAGTATTTATAACAATAGGTTAGACATTAAACTTGATGTGAAATATAATGATTATTTACCCCCCAAGGATTTGCATGACCCCCGGACCGTTTCAGCATAAGATAGCGGACGGTCACATCTGGACCATCTTTCTATTTCTGCAGGTAAAGAGGAGCGAACAATGACAATTCAAGCAGGCGACAAAATGCCATCGGGTGTATTTGCTGTAATGACCGATTCCGGGCCGGGGGCAATGTCTGCTGATGAGCTTTTCTCGGGCAAGAAAGTGGTTCTCGTGTCTGTGCCAGGTGCTTTTACGCCGACTTGTTCCGCCAGCCATCTCCCGGGATTTCTCGAAAACGCCGCTGCGATAGCCGCAAAAGGTGTCGAATCAGTCGCTTTCGTTTCGGTGAACGATGTCTTCGTCATGCATGCATGGGGCAAGGATCAGAACGTGGATGGCAAGATCACGATGCTTGCTGATGGCAATGGCGACTATGCGCGGGCACTTGGCCTTGAAATGGATGGCACGGCGTTTGGCATGGGAATGCGCAGCAAGCGATTCGCGATTATTGCTGACGACGGCGTTGCAACGCACGTTGCGGTTGAAGCGCCAGGTGAGTTCGAAGTGAGCAAAGCCGAGTCCGTTCTGGATAACCTGTAAGCAGGGTTGCAGGCACGCGTTGTTGCGGTTATTGGCTGATCGCCGCTTCGAGCTCCGGAACGATCGAAAACAGATCGCCGACCAGTCCGATGTCGGCAACCTCGAATATCGGCGCGTCCGCATCCTTGTTGATCGCGACAATCGTGCCGGCATCTTTGATTCCGGTTAGATGTTGAATGGCGCCGGAGATGCCGATCGCGACGTACAAATCCGGCGCTATGATCTTGCCGGTTTGGCCAACCTGCATTTCATTGGGCACATAGCCGGCATCTACCGCAGCCCGTGAAGCTCCAACGCCAGCGTTCATTGCATCAGCAAGTTTGTAAATGACCTCGAATTTCTCCGCACTGCCGAGTGCCCGTCCGCCGGACACCACAATGGCTGCTGTTTGCAGGTCCGGGCGGTCAGATTTGCCCGACTGTAGCTCCACAAAACGTGTGTGATCGGGAAGCTCTGCGTCAATGGAAGCTGTTTCCACTGCCGCCGATCCATCTGCAGCGACAGCTCGGTAGGAGGCATTTCGCACTGTGGCAACGACAGGCTTGTCAGCGGGGGCCTCGACCGTAACGATTGCGTTACCGGCGTAGATGGGGCGTTTGAAGCTATGACTATCCAGAACTGCCATGACATCGCTAATCTGGTTGACGCCAAGTAATGCGGCGACTCTTGGCATCAGATCTTTGCCGAAAGTCGTTGACGGTCCGAAGATGTGCGAATAGCCATCGGCCAGCGCAACGATCTGTGGCGCAAGCGTGGCCGCCAGAAGATTTGCATTTGCGCCGTGATCGACGCGGATGACTTTGTTTACGCCTGCCAGGGCCGCGGCCTCGGTAGCGAGCGCATCGCCATTTTCTGCAAAGACGCCGATATTAATTTCGGCATCCGGCAACTCGCTGGCGCAAGCAACGCATTTTGCCGTACTGGCATTGAGAGAAGTGCCATTGTGTTCGGCGATAATGAGTACTTTCGACATTACAACAGCCCCTTATCTTTCAATGCGGCAACGAGGCCGGCAACATCGTCAACGATGACGCCGCGCTGACGTTCCTGCGGCGGCTCAAATCCAGTCTCTTTAATCTCTGCCGCCACTTCGACGTTTAGATCCGCGAGCGGAATCTGCTCCAGCGGCTTCTTCTTCGCTTTCATGATGTCGGGCAGTTTGACGTAGCGTGGTTCGTTCAGACGCAGGTCTGTGGTCACCACGGCGGGCAGGTCCACTTCGATCGTCTCGAGGCCCATATCAACCTCTCGGGTGACTTTGGCTGCAGTACCGTCAATCACCAGGGCGGAGGCAAAAGTGGCCTGTGGGCGACCCCATAACGCCGCCAGCATCTGGCCGGTCTGGTTGTTGTCATTATCGATGGCCTGTTTGCCGAGCATGACCAGCCCGGGTTCCTCTTTGTTTACCAGCGCCAGCAAGATTCGGGCGCAGGTGAGCGGGTCGGCGGCATTTTCGACTTCTACCTGAATGGCGCGGTCGGCTCCCATGGCGAGCCCGGTGCGCAGTTGCTGCTGCGTCTCGGTGCCACCAATCGAAACTACAATCACCTCGCTGGCCTCTCCTCGTTCCCTGATTCGCAGCGCCTCTTCGAGCGCAATCTCGTCAAACGGGTTGATGCTCATTTTGACGCCGTCGGTTTCCACGCCGCTGCCATCGGACTTCACGCGCACGCGGATATTTGAGTCCACAACGCGTTTCAGGCCCACCAGAATTTTTTCCACGAATGAAGCTCCTGACTACGAATAAACAGTGTTGCGACGGTCGCCCAGCCGCCGGGGCGCTTATTGTGTCGGAGGTCATACCTGTGTACAAGGTGCTAACCCGAATAATTCATGAGTGCCGGTTGCCAATAAGTTTTGCGGCCTTTGATTTGATCAGATGACCAATGTTCAGGCCATATCGAAGCGCTGCGGTTATCGCCTGCCGGCACAGCAACCGACAGTCCCGCCCACTCACGAAATATTCGGCTCGATAACATTTTCCGCGAGTGGACCGGATCGGGGTCGAATATGAAAACATTTCATGAACTGATAAACACCACCCAGCTAAACGATTTGCTTGCTGTAGCAGATTGCCGGCTCATCGACTGTCGTTCTGATCTCATGCAGCCGGAGAAAGGTCGTGCCGACTATCTCGCAGGTCATTTGCCGGGCGCCGTGTTTGCGGACCTCGATGTGGATCTGGCGGACCCGATCACCAGCACCAGCGGGCGACATCCGCTGCCGGACGTCGAGCGATTCCGCCGGACGCTTGAAAACTGGGGGATCAGCAACGACACCCAGGTTGTGGCCTATGACTACGCCAACGGTGCGTTGGCTGCACGTCTCTGGTGGATGCTTCGCTGGATGGGCCACGAGCGAGTCGCGGTTCTGGATGGCGGTATCGCTGCATGGAATGCGACTGGTGGTGACATGGAGACCACGGTGCCGCAGTTTGACAAAACAGTGTTCAACGCGTTGCCTAAACCGGAGTTCGTCGCGACCACTGAGGAAATCGCTGCTGCCGTGGCAGCCGGTACTGAATTGAACCTGGTTGATGCACGTGACGCAGCTCGATTTTCCGGGCAAACAGAACCGATCGATACCGTAGCCGGTCATGTACCCGGCGCCATCAATTACCCGCTTGCAAAAAACCTGAATGACGACGGTACCTGGCGTACCGCAAAGGAACTTGCCAGCTGTTGGGAGGAGGTACTCGACGGGCGCCCGGTTGCACCACTGATAACGATGTGCGGGTCGGGCGTCACGGCTTGTCATCTGGTCCTCTCCGCGCAAATAGCGGGCCTGGCGGAGCCACGTGTTTATGTCGGCTCATGGAGCGAATGGATCCGGGACCCGGCAAGACCGATCGCGACCACCGGGTAGCCGCGCTTCGATAATGGCTGATTTGAGTGCTCTCCGGCAGCGGCCCGAACGGTGCCGGCGGTGCGGATTCGGCCTGAACTTAATGCAAATTCGAGCGGTCAAATGGAATAACTTCAGTAATAATGGGCAGGGGGAAATAGTCGATAGTTTGGAGTTAAATGGCAAATGAAAAACGTTATAAATCAACTATTAACCATCTTTATTTCGTGCTCTCTATTAAGTTCGTGCGCCCCCCTGGAAGAGCAAAATGACCTCGGAAGAGACGTCGAATACAGGGGTTCGGATTGCATCTCGATCCGGACTATCCGAGACTATACTCCACTGGATGACCGCAACCTGATAATTGAGGGAACGGGCAAGCGAAGCTACTTTGTGACGTTGCAGACATCGTCTTTCGACCTCCGGTCGTCACATCGAATGGCCTTCTCGACACGCGACGAGTGGCTTTGTCCATACGGTGGCGACACGATTATTTTTGGCACTTTTGCTACTCATGGCGTCGGCATTCGCTCCATCAGCAGAGTGACAGAAGAACAGGCAGAAGAATTGCTAATCCGCTACGGGAAAATTGACCCAGGCGAAGAACATGACCCGGAACCGAGAGAAATTGAAGGTGCCGAGGTAGAAGAGCTAGGTTGAGTCGGACAGGTTTCCGGTTTTCGAACCCGAAGCAGGCGACTTAGCCACGCAATCCGCAATCTCCGTGCGGACCCGCCCGGCCAGCCGCAAGGCTGGCCGGGTTTTATTTGCGCAGCGATAAGTTGCCAGGCACTCCCCGACACAGCAATCCGTTCAGCGTGCCGGCCGGGCTTGCGGTTGGGCGGCAAGCACTCGACAATGCGCCGCAATGATAAATTCGAAAAAAGATAGCGGAGCGTTACACGGCACTCGTGTTCTTGATTTGAGTCGCATACTTGCCGGGCCCTGGGCCAGCCAGCTTCTTGCGGACTATGGTGCCGGGGTTATCAAGGTGGAACGCCCGGTAAGCGGCGATGATACGCGTGGCTGGGGGCCGCCCTGGCTGCGAACGCCGGATGATCGGGCAACCAGCGACTCCGCGTACTTCTTGTCCGCGAACCGCAACAAACGTTCACTAACGGTGAATCTTTCCAGTAAGGGCGGACAGAAAGTTATTCGCGAGCTGGTAGCGAAAAGTGACGTGCTGATCGAAAACTTCAAGGTTGGCACGCTGGCGCGTTTCGGTTTGGACTATAAGACGCTGCATGAACTGAACCCGCAGCTTGTTTATTGTTCGATCAGTGCCTATGGCCAGAGCGGCTCGCGCTCGGCACAGCCGGGCTACGATGCGATGATCCAGGCCTCTGCCGGCCTGATGAGCGTTACAGGAGAGCCTGAGCGCGACGGCGGAAGACCACAGAAAGTCGGCGTGGCGATCGCGGACATCATGGCGGGAATGTACGCTGTTACTGCCATCCTCGCCGCGCTGGCAGCGCGCAGTCGGGATGGTGTCGGGCAGTATATTGATCTCGCCTTATACGACAGCCAGGTCGCCTGGCTGGCCAACCAGAACATGAACCACCTGATTGGCTCGGTTGTGCCGGAGCGTCATGGCAACGCGCACCCGAATATCGTTCCCTACCAGGACTTCAGGACAGCGGACGGATACCTGATGCTCGCGGTTGGTAATGACCGGCAATTTGGTGACTGTGCGCGCGTACTTGATTGTGCGGCTCTCGCGGACGACCCGAGGTTTCTCACAAATGCGGCACGCGTTGCACATCGTGAGGAGCTCGTAGCGCTGCTGGAAGAAAAGTTCTTGTCCGCGAACACTGATCAGTGGCTGGCGAAGTTTTCCGAGTGCAATGTTCCGGCAGGTCCGATTAACAATATTGCACAAGTGTTTGCCGAGCCGTATGCGGAAGAACGGCAACTACGGAGAACGTTGCAGCACGCTGAGGCGGGCGAGATTCCGACCGTTGCCAATCCTGTGAGGTTTTCGGCAACGCCGGTGCAATATACTTTTGCACCGCCGACGTTGGGTGAGCATACCGATGAAATCTTGCGGCATGAACTTGGCTACACAGAGGATGAAATTGAAGCGCTCGCCGCTGCAGGTGCAATATGATCGGGCCGATTGATGTCGCGAAAAGAGTCGCCACTTGAACAAGGGTTCGGGTCAGCGATACCCGTGGCTGCCGGACGCGGTTGCAGGGCATGCTGAAGTCGTCACGGCGAGCAGGCGGCTTGCACGGGAATTGCGCGGCGTCTATGACGATCTGCAGTTGGCAACCGGCAAGCAGTCCTGGCATACGCCGGCAATTTTTTTCTGGGGCGACTGGCTGGGTCGGAAAATTGAAAGCGTTGCAGATCCAGCCTCACTGCCGGTTCGTATAGATTCTTTTTCTGCGTCGATCGTCTGGGAGCGCTGCCTCCGTGCTCATATGCCTGACGAGTTGCTTGGCTTTAGCGGCATCGTGCGGCAGGCTCGCCAGGCCTGGCAACACCTTAATGACTGGTCAGTACCCGTCGCAGAACTTGTGGCGTTTGCGCGTAGCCAGGACGAGCGCCTGTTTGCCAAAGCGGCAAGTGACTACGATGCACAGCTGCGGGCGGGTTCATGGATAGATGGGGCCGGTAGCGCGGCGCTTCTCGCTGACCTGATTGCCCGGGAATCAGTTGCAGTGCCAGGGAGGATCACACTGGCGGGATTCGATCGGCCGGCGCCTTCGGTTACGCGCGTAATCGAAGCGCTGGGGTCGGCAGGCTGTGTAGTTGACACCGCGCCGTCACCGGATGTGAACACGGCTGTCAGTATGGCTTCCTTTGATAGTCAGGACTCGCAATTGCGGGCGGCAGGCGCCTGGGCGCGTGCGGCACTGGAGAAAAATGCGGATGCCAGAATCGCGATTGTCAGCCCGACACTCGAAAGCGAAGCGGCCAGAACAGGACGATTAATCCTTGAGGGGCTGGCGCCGGGCTGGCAGTTGGCTGGGGCAGGTCACCGTGAGGCGGCCAACGTTTCATACGGAAGGAAGTTAGCGGACATTCCTGCGATAGCGATCGCACTGCTGATTCTGAAATGGATCCCGCATGGATTGTCGAGCCGGGAAATCAGTCTGCTTCTGCGTAGCAAGAGTATCGGTAAGGGCGTGGTGAGCGGTCGAAGCCGGCTTGAGTTAATCCTGCGCAAACTGCCGGACCGTTCATGGAGCGCGGAGAGTTTTCGTCGCGCTTTGCAAGAGCGCGAACAAAGCGAGGATGCTCAGCAGCTGCTTACCGGCGTCGAGAAAATTGTCGGGTTTGAAAAAGACAATGCCACCGTTGCCAGCCCTGCAGACTGGGCCCGCCAGATCGACCAGTTACTGGGCGACTTGCACTGGCCGGGCGATATGACGCTCGGTAGCGATGAATTCCAGCTCGTGAATCGCTGGCGCAGCTTGCTGAACGAACTTGCAGCGACGGTCGTCGTAGCGCCGCAAATGCGACTTGCTGAAGCGATTCAACGATTGACTGCGCTGGCCGCCGAGACTGTTTATCAGCCACAAGCTAAAGGCGGCATGGTGCAGGTGCTGGGCACGCTGGAGGCGGCTGGCATGCAGTTCGATGGCATCTGGATCAGCGATCTGGACGCGACTCAGTGGCCACCTGTTGCGCGGCCATCAGTACTTCTGTCGCGTGCGTTGCAAAAGAAATACGCTATGCCCGACGCAACGCCGATCGACACGCTCGAATTTTCCAGCCGCGTGTTGCAGCGGCTGGTTGCGTCCGCCGATGAGTGCGTAATGAGCTGGGCAAGAATGAAAGGGGATGCAGAGCTGACGGCCAGTCCGCTGCTGGATGATATTGCGGCCGAAAAATACAACGGGCCGCAGGATCCGGGATGGTTTGCAGCGCAACAGGTTGGCACGAACACGATGGAACAGCCCGCGGATGATGACGCCCCGGCGGTAATGCCAGGCGAGAAAATCAGGGGCGGCGCTTACACTGTGCAACGCCAGTCCACTGAACCATTCGCAGCCTTTGTTTATGGTCGTCTGGGTGTGCAGCATCTGGACGCTATTGAAACAGGCCTTTCTGCGAGCCTGCGCGGCAGCATTATCCACAATGCCCTGCATAATCTGTTGACGGAAAGGCCGACCCAGGCCGAGATGAAGGCGTGGCAGGATGAAGAACTTGTGCAACGAATTGGTAGTGCGATTGATAACGCCCTGGCGGAGCACAATAAACATGCCGACCCGGTTGTACAGCGTATCTTGTCTCTGGAGCGCAGTCGCCTGCGAGGGTTGCTAACTAATTTCGTAACTGAAGAATGTAACCGTTCGGAATTCGCCATCGCGGAAGTTGAAGAGGCTATCGATTACAGCGCGTTTGGCGTGAAACTCGGTCTGCGCTTCGACCGTCTGGATCGCATGCCGGATGGTTCATTCCTGATAATCGATTACAAAACCGGTGCGCCGAAAAACCTGCTCAACAAGGATGGTCAGCCGGCGGACCTGCAGCTTGTTGTTTATGCGGACGCCTTGCAGCAGGAGGTTGGTGGCCTGGCATTGATCAACATAGATAGCCGGTCGATAAGTTACAAAGGTGCCGGTGGCAGCGTTGATTGGGACCCGCTGGGCGGCGAAGACTGGCCGCAGCGGCTCGCGGACTGGCGTGCATTAGTGCACGCGGCACTACAGAATATCGCGGCGGGTGACGTGCGCATCAATCTCTTGTTGTCGTCCGCCGAAGGCCGGCGACTGAATATTTTGAGCCGGCTGGAGGAGCAAAAACGTGCTTACTGATGCGGAGCTCCTCCAGGCCGATATCGATGCCAGGGCAGATGCTCTGGATGTGCAGCGGTCTTTTATTGTACAGGCCCCGGCTGGTTCCGGAAAAACGGAACTGCTGATTCAGCGCTACCTGAAACTGTTGACGATCGTAAACAGCCCCGAAGAAGTGCTCGCGATTACTTTTACACGCAAAGCGGCACTTGAGATGCAACTGCGCGTGCTCACTGCGTTGCGACAAGCGCGCGATGGTTTCAGGGCAGAGGCAGCTCATGAACAATTTACAATCTCAATCGCAGACGAAGTACTGGCGAGAGACGCAAGTCTGGATTGGCGGTTAATCCAGTCGCCAGGAAGGATGCGCATTGAAACCGTGGATGCATTTAGTGCAGGAATAGCCCGCTCATTACCACTTAGCTCGGGTCTCGGCGGCGCGGTAACGACGCTGGCCGATGCGACGATGGATGCTCTTTACCGTAGCGCGGCTGCCGCAACGCTTGACTGGCTGACGACGGACGATGCTCCTGGCAGCGCGATCGAGCGTGTGCTGGTGCACCTTGATAATAATACCGGCCTGTATATTTCGTACGTGGCGCGCATGCTTGCATCCCGTGAGCAATGGTTGGGCATTACCGGGAGCGGACCGTCGAGCGAGGCAGGCACAAAAGCCGCCCGCAAGCAACTTGAACAAAATATCGAGCGCAGCGTAATTTCCCAGCTTGAAAAGCTGGATGCGCTCGTGCCCGATCACTGTCGCGAAGAGTTGACTGCGCTCATCACATACGCAGCTGGGAATCTCGCTGCGGGTGAGAAACCGGAACACCCGCTGGCAATTATGCAGGGCAGGGACGATTTGCCGGCCGCCACGGCAGGCGAACGTAGCGCATGGCAGGCGATAGCCAATATTCTCCTGATCAAAAGCGGCGCATGGCGCAAGAGCATAAACAAGAACGATGGATTTCCGGCTGGTGATGATGGCCAGAAAAAGCATCTTCTTGAAGTCATCAAGTCTCTGCATGCGGTAGGCGGATTGCAGGACAACCTGCAACGCGTGCGACGATTGCCCGCGCCGGGATACAGCGATGAACAATGGCAGGTATTGTTGGCGCTGCTCAATGTCTTGCCGCTGGCAGTCGCTGAGCTACGCCGGAAATTCAGTGAGCATGGCGTGACGGATCACGCGGAAGTGTCACTTTCTGCTGGTCAGGCGCTCGGCAATGTCGACCAGCCGGGCGATATTGCGTTGTCGCTTGACTACAGCATTCAGCACCTGCTGGTAGATGAGATGCAGGATACATCCATCAGTCAGTACGACCTGTTGAAGAAATTGACCGCCGGGTGGACCGCCGATGACGGGCGAACCATCTTTTGTGTCGGCGACCCAATGCAATCGATCTATCGTTTTCGCAATGCGGAGGTTGGCGAGTTTTTACTTGCGCGCCGTAATGGCATTGGCGACATCAAACTCGGCTCGTTGTTGCTCAGGCGAAATTTTCGCTCCGGCGAAAACCTCGTTCATTGGTTCAACACAGTGTTCGACCAAATCCTGCCCTTGCAGGATGACATATCGGTTGGGGCGATTTCTTACGCCGAGTCGGTGCCGGTCGAGGCGCATGCCGGTCAGGGTGACCACTTCGTCTATCCACTGTTCGATGTGAGCATTGAAGAGGAAGCGAGCAAATGTTCGCAAGTCATTCAGCAGTGCCTTACAGATAATCTGATTGAGGATGTCGTGCTGCTGGTCAGAAGCCGGACCCAACTCCAGGTTCTGTTGCGTGAATTGCGCAGGGACAAGATTGCTTACCAGGCTATCGAGATAGATCGTCTTACGGACCTGCCGGAAATAATTGATGTGCTCGCGCTGACCCGTGCGTTATGTCATGAGTCGGACCGGCTGGCATGGCTCGCGCTCTTACGTGCACCCTGGACCGGTCTTTGCTGGCAGGATTTACACAGGCTTGTATTGAACGACAGCAAAGGCACCATTCCCGAGCTCCTGCATGATGTCGATCGAGTCAGCACCCTGTCTGTCGATGCTCGCGCTCGCGTACAGAAATTTGTAGCGACAATTGATGAGTTTCGGGGTCGCAAAGCTGATCTGTCTTTGCGTGATCGTATTGAGCTTGCATGGTATGCATTGGGCGGCCCGGCGCTGTTGCATGACGAGGAGCAACTGGAAAACATTTACCGGTATTTCGACGTGCTCGACAAGCTGGAAACTGCGGGGACGCTTGCGGACGTGCGCGAACTCGAAAGCCTGCTCGATGACGAGCGCGTATCGAGCAGCACAAAGAGCGAGTGCCGCCTGCAAATCATGACGATGCACAAGGCGAAAGGATTGCAGTTTGATCATGTGGTCCTGTTTGCCCTTGGCCGAGTGACTCGCGGTGGCAGCAAGGATGTATTGAGCTGGCTTTATGTGCCGGACGAAAATGGACAAAATGACATGATCATCAGTCCCGTCGGTCCACGCGCGGAACTGGACAACGACCCGCTGCATCAGTTTATTGCCGCGACCGAAAAGGAAAAGGAACAACTGGAACTCGACCGGCTGCTGTACGTAGCTTGTACAAGAGCGCGAAAGTCAGTCCACCTGATTGGCAGTGTAGGACTGGCGACAAATGGTGAGTCGTTCAGGAATCCGGATGCAAGATCGCTGCTAATGCATTTGTGGCCAGCGCTTGAATCAGCGTACCAGCTTGAATTCGACCGGATATGCAGTGAATCAAGCGACACTGCAGCTGATGAATCTGGCGATGAGTCACAGATTCACCTTGTGAATCCGGTGTTACGACGGCTCAAGGAAGACTGGCAGTTGCCAGTTGCAGCCGATTTGCCCGGTGGCAAAGTCCAGGTCGCAACGCCGCTGGCTGATGATGAAAAGCAGGTCGAATTTTACTGGGTGGGCTCCGCTGCACGACATGCCGGCACAATCGTGCATCGGTTCCTGCAACGTATCAGCGACGGTCGGATCGCGATAGACCCATCCAACGTTGCAACGCTACGTCCCGTTAGTAAAACATGGGCGCGAAACCTGGGTGTTGGCGAGGAGCACCTGGATGAGGTTTGCAAACGCGTAGAAGATGCGCTCACCGGAATAACCAGTGACGAAAAAGGACACTGGGTGCTGTTTGGTGATGGCGATACAGAGTTGCCAATTAGCGGGCTGGTAGATGGGGGAGTTGAATCTGTGGTGATTGATCGAATACGAATTGACGAGGAGGGCGTCCATTGGATCATCGACTACAAGACGAGCACCCATGAGGGCGGCAATCTCGCAGGCTTTCTGCAGCAGGAGACAGACAGATACCGACCGCAGCTGGAAAAGTATGTGGCGTTGTATAGCAACCTGACGGATGCACCTGTTAGGGCGGCGCTGTATTTTCCGCTCTTGCAGGAGTTTTGCGAGATCACGGTCGGGGAGTAGTTGATTGTCGAAAATGCGTGTCCGGTTCTGCTGCCTCACTAATTACTGATCAGTGCCGAATTGGGAATCCGCGGCGACTTCGCTCCCGTACATTCCTAAGCCCTGGAACATAAGCACATCCATTGAGACAGCCGCTCCCACAGTCTGGCGCAAACTGTGGGAGCGGCTGTCTAAACTAATGTGCATGGTTGTAGCGTTAAGAAATGTTCAATAGCTAAGACGCCGCGAATACTCAAATCCATATTAATTCTTGTTTTAGCGAAACCGGATTCAAAGCTGACCTTCAAAACGAAACTCACGCTGACCGTTCTCATCCGCTGAACCAAGAAACCGTAACTGGTCAGTAATCGAGCGTGGCGTTTCCGCCGTCGCCCCGACGTTACCTATAAACGTATAACTGCCATTTTGCGTCAGCGTTATCGTGCCGGTGACATCAATCACAGCTGACATATCTTCGACGTTACCAACGATGCCACTGTCGGTCGTCTGAAAATCCGCACGAAAATCGCCAATCTCGGATGTTGACAACATCGGCGCAAAAAAATCTGTGACCGTGATTGTGCCAAGTGCTTCACTCGGCAGTCCATCTTTGATCACCAGTGTATCGAGCCGCAATACGACGTCGCCACGGATTCCGCTTCGCTGAAAAGACTGGTGAACCAGGTCAAGTGGCACGGCACCGACGAAGTCCGACAGCGTCAGATCGCCGTTCATGCCAAGCGCAACTTCGGTGGTCATAGTTCCTGCCGCCGGACTCCCGCTGGCGGTAAATGCCAGTTTGCCAGCCAGCAAGGCACCCGGTTTGAATTGCCACGCGAGGTTTTGAATATAAGCACCGGCCGCCTTGCCCTCACTCGCCGTGCCATTCCAGATCGAGCCGGCAATGCCGCTCAGCTGAATCTCTGGTGGCGCGAACCAGTTGTAAGCAACCCGGGCAGGAAACGTCGCGATCAGGACGATCAGGAACACAAAAATACCTGCGGCTATCAAGCGCTTCATGTGACTACTCAGCGTTCCAGTGTCAGGGTCGAATTAACACGTCCCTGGCCATCGGCGGAAACCGCGGAAAAACTGCATGATTGAACCAGTAAGCCGTGCTGCCGATTCAGGTCGCCAAGCCAAAGCATTAAATCGTCGAATGCGGCATTTTCGAATTCGACCCTGATGCCATCGGTACCCGGTGTCGGTTGACTGCGTTGCAATGAATTGTAAAGACCTCGTTGGCGCAGACTAGTGTCGATGATCACGACCAGCGACTGGTTTTGACCGCTGGGAGCCGCTCGATCGCCGCCTTGTGCCTGCAGCTGGCTCTTCATTGGTCGCAGCGCCGCAATCGAAGTCTTCCAGTCCTCAACCCGCAATGCTGCCGATTTCTGGCCGGTATCGAGTGGCTTCCAGATTGCGAACCAGGCAATCGCAAATACGACAAAGACGACCGCGGTTATGACGAAGATTCGTTCTCTCTGATCCAGAGATTGCAGCCAGTCTTTCATCGGCCGACCTCCTGAATCTGAATGCGGCTGCTGACTTTGTCACCGTCCTGATCTGTTGATTGAATGGCCGCCCGGAATTGTCCGCTCTCAGTTATGGCGCGTTGAATACTATCCAGTGTCGCAACGTTCGGTGCCGATATTCGAATATCGACAACGCCTGCGCGAAAGCTGATCGCCTGCACTTCTGCTTCGCGGTTCTGTTGTATCGCCTTACTGAGTTGTTCCATCGTTTGCAAAAATACTGGCGGTGATTCGACATTACCCAATCGTCGCCGCAGCGATTCAATAACCCGAACCGGATCATCGGTTTCTGGCACGCCGGGCAGAGCCTGTTGATATTCAGTATTGAACAATTGCCGCAGTTCAGATTCCTGCTTCGTCAGCAGGTAGTAGTCGGTGGCTTTCGCACCAACACCGACCAGGACCAGTGCCAGCAGCAGCATGGCAGCGTATTTCCATGGCTTGAACAAGCCGGAATACTCTTTCTTCAGGCCGTACGGGCCTTGCAACATATTGATGCCGGCGCCGGTGGCCACTGTGGCCGCCAGGCGCGGGATGATGCCATCTGACAAGAGTTTCACGTCGACGCTATCGAGCTCCTGGCGCATCGCAATCCAGTCATGTTGATAGCGTTCTTCATCTGCGGCTTCGCAATACACCAGCACGTGTCGTGGCAATTGCAGGGTATCTTCCGTACTTTCGCTGTCATCGTCCTGGGCGTCGCCATCGTCGTCTAAAGCACCAATTGCGGCCAGCGCATCGCCGGGGCTTACCCCTTGCATTACCAGCTCGATATTGGCGCCATCATTAATAAAAACCTGGTCCTCTGCGAGCAGCATGCTGATCGTTCCCGGAATCCGGGCCAGTCCGTAGTTGTCGGCGATAACTGAGTTGGCACTGATACCTGCCGCATCGAGAACGGCGAGCCAGTCATCCATGTTCTGCTTGCCAACGACGCTGACCGGTATCTTGCCATTGGCACGCCTGGGTCCCGCAGCGAAATGCAGCTGGTCGATGTCGTCGGCGAGATATTCTTCCAGCGCAAATGGCAATGCGGCGATTAGTTTGGCGCCTTTCAGCGGAATATCGACGGTGGTAGAGAGTACTTCGGCGCTGGGAACGAGCACGATGACCTGGCGACTACCGACATCAACCGCAGCATCGCTTAAGGCGCCCGCGACCGGATTGCTGTGACGCGCACCGCTTGAATCGACGGCGATCCATTGCGCCAGTTGGTCTGGTTTTTCTCCCAGGCGAATGACCAGAAATTCCGACATACTCAGAGGCTTCCATAGCTCCGCAGGATTGGCGTTACATCGCCCTGCGGGCCGCGCTGTAACACGCTGTATAAAGTGACACGAACCGTATCAATCTGTACGACGACCTTCAATTGAAAAAAACGTGTCGAATCATCCAGACTGTTTAACACATCCGGGGTAACGAGTGACAAGAAGGACGTCGGAATATCGTTAAAACCACCCGCTTCGCGCTCTGCAACCAGGCCCTCGACGTCGGATACGGTCATATTCTCGTCAAGGGATTGCAGCACGGCAGGTGTCGCTGTATTGACATTGATCGTGGTGCGGCCGGGCAGGGCTGCTATATGCGGTTTCAGGACATCGAAAATCTGCTTGTCCATGCCCTCGAGCGCCGCAAACTCGCTAACGCTGCTGAGCGTCTGGTTCGCCGTGCGATACGGTGGCAGCATGCTTGAGTAGATTGAGTCCTCCGCTCCGTCGGGAAATGAGGCATCTATGTCGCTGTCGATCCAGTCTGCGGCAATGCCGGCAAATCGCCGGTCCAGGCCCAGTGCTTCGAGCAAGCGCTGGAACTGCTCCAGCGATTCCTGGTCGATGGCACCGTTTTGATCGACCAGGTTATTGACGTTAAAACGGCCCTGCAGATCCTCAACGGCGCCGAATACTTCGCCGCCTTCCAGCGGCAGCCCGGGTAAGTCGGCCGCCCAGATTTCGCCAAGATGATCGGTCTGGCTGTCTTCAAGATCCTGGTGGAGAATATTGATGATCCAGCTTTCGGCGCCCAGTGCGACCTGCATCGCCTGGTCACGGTTAAGCAATACCATTGTGCGCCTGACGTCGAGCGCATTGTCCCAGGCCAGGTTTGCCGCAACGATCGTTGCCAGTGCTGCAATCAGCATTGCAGTGATTAACGCGACGCCACGATTGCGTATTCGGGATCGCATGCTCATGGAGCAACCTCGATGAGACGTGTTATTTCACCTTCGTTCTCCAGGGTCATGACGATTTGTACCGCGCGCGGGCGTAGCCGCGCACCGAGCGGGCCGGGCTGGTTCGCCGGGGGCCATTTTTCGGTCCATTCGCCGTCTGTCTGCATGAAAAGAAATACGATGCTCTCTATGCCGTCGATCAATGCAACACTTACCGGTACGTTGCTGAATGTTCGATCAAGGACGCGCCAGTGGTAGCGGATCAACTCATCTTCCTCGATGCGGTACGCAGATCGTTGCATCGTGCCGCGCGGCAGGGCGATCGGGTTGTTCCAGCCACCGTGCGTCAATTCCAGGGCAAAGCCGGAGTTAAAATCTGTATCGAGCGCAGGGCCGAAGCCATCGCCAATCTCGTCGCGCACCGGCCTTGGCGCCAATTGCTGGAAATCGTCGGTCAGGATCCGCATGGTCCGTTGCAGGGCCTGTAGCCGGTCCATACGGTCACTGAGGATCTCTGCGCTAAGCAGAGTCTGGCTGAGTGCACCGTACGCGAGGGCAGCCATGATGCCGAATACCGCTAGCGCAACCAGTACTTCGATCAGAGTGAAGCCGCGTGACTGCCGCACGAGCCTGGTCACTGGTCTTCACCGACCGCCTGGCTGTTTCTGAGCCAGGCACGATTACTCTGTCCGGGTATGCCGGGTTCGCCAATGAAGCCGCTGACAGTGCGGATCGCGGCGTCAGACCCGGGATATGAGATCGCAACATCGACCCGAAACAGGTTTTCGACGCCGGTTTCGGAGATATTGGCTCGCCAGGCCCACTCCAGCCCTGCGTATTCCAGTTCTCCCGACGTATCACTGACTTCCGGCACAACGTTTGCCAGTCTGAGTTCGGCAATCTTGTTTTGCGCAATCCAGCTGGCGTAGGTGCGCTCCCGCATCGTCGTTGCTGCATCTACCATCTGACTTACCGATGCGGCGACAGCGCCAAGAGAGAGCCCGACGATCGCCAGGGCGACCATCACCTCAATCAGCGTAAAGCCGGCTGACTGCCTAGAACGCTTGCTGATCATTAGTCTGAATCTCAAATTCACCCAGGAGTGACATGGTCATCGTTATTTCAGTACGGTCCTGCTGGCGAACAATCCTCAGCTCGAAAGGCGTGATATCGCCGCTCGAGAGGATTAAAACGTGCGGAATGTAGTCTTCGATACGGCTGCGGTTGGTGTCGTCGTCGTCTTCATCGCGTTCGGTAACCGCCGCATCTTCTTCAAGCAGAATGCGCCGGCCTTCGAGAAAGAGTTCGAATTCCATCTGTTCTTCAAGCTGGCGCGGTCGCAGTGTTTCGTCGCCAATGATTTCGTGCCATTGCTCGGTGAATGGGTCATGTTCTACAAAGCGATAACCGGACTGCATGATCTCCAGACCATAGTCGCGACCCTGCATGGTTGCCTCGTCATTCGCGAGTTCGATCAGGGAACCCATGCGTCTCGCTTCGCGCTGCAGATTGCGATCATCACCAAGAATGCCAAAAGAGAGCAGGGCGACGGCACTGACGATGCCGACAATAACGATGACGACCAGCAGTTCAATCAGGGTGAATGCGGAATCGCCCCGGGTGTTGGCAATAGCGCTGTTTTTATGGCGAACGGACACGTGTTGCGCCATTGGTGATCGGGTCTGCGGACCCGTTACTCAAGTTCCCAGTTCCCAATATCAGCATCGGTTCCCTCACCACCAGGGCGTCCGTCTCTGCCGAAGGTATAGATGTCAATCTCGCCGTTTTGCCCGGGATTCAGATACTGGTATTCATTCCCCCACGGATCCTTCGGCAAGCGGTCGAGATAACCACCGCGTTTCCAGTTCTTGATATTCGGATCGGCTGGCTTGTTAACCAGCGCATCAATGCCTTGTTCACTGGTAGGGTAGGCGAAATTATCGAGTCGGTAGAATTTCAGCGCATTTTCAATGCCACGCAGGTCCTGCTGCACCCTGGTTATCTGCGCATCGTCTATTCTGCCTATGACATTGGGCGCGACGATTGCTGCCAAAATGCCCAGAATGATGACGACAACCATGATTTCTATAAGCGTGAAGCCACGCTGCTTTTGCCTCAAGATCTTGCCCACTGCTTTACTCCGAAAATTATTGCCCGCAACAACCTGCTGGATGTCGCGTTGACTCCTGAACTGATTAAACGTCAGTATATCAAACATGGGGTTACACAACGTTAGCGAGCGCGGGTCGCCAGGTCGGTCTGCAGAGTTTCTGCGGGTTGCTGGCTATTGGCTGGTTCCCGCCGTCATCATGGCTATTGCGCTGGTCATTGCCGTTTTCGGCACAGCCGGCATCGAGCTGCTGAAATATGATCGGCTGGCCATTATTGATGGTGAATACTGGCGCCTGCTGAGCGGCCATTTTTCGCACCTCGGTCCGGAACATCTGTTGCTGAATCTCGCTGGTCTGGTACTGGTGTGGTTGCTTGTCGGGCGACAATACACCACGGGCCAATGGCTCATTGTGACGGCATTCTCGCTTGCCGTAATTACCCTCGGATTCTGCTACCTGGACCCCAATCTGATCTGGTATGTGGGCCTGTCAGGGGTTATTGCATGGTCTTTTGATTGCTGGAGCAATTCGCGGCATTAAAACCCAGCCAGTGGAGTCGATAATTATTGTTGTGGCGGTAGCTGGAAAGCTGATTTACGAGCAATTAATAGGGCCGCTACCCGGTTCAGAGGCCACCGCAGGCGGCGCAGTCATCACTAATGCCCATCTGTACGGTGCATTTGGCGGTGCCATGATTGCGGCCATTTTGTGGCGTAGAGTCGAACCCGCGACATCTATATAATGCCCGCGACTTGTCGGAGGTTGAAAAAGTCGTCCGTGACTTTTCAACCGCACCATCCGTAAAACGCGGTTTTCAGATGGTGCACATTTTCAATGGCTTGCAGCCATCGAAAATGCCGGTACATCCCTGTACCGTACAGCCTGTCGAAAAACAGAGTTTTACGACAGGCTGCTAGCAATCGGAGAAACATTTTGACATTGGCTATGGTATTCCCTGGACAGGGTTCACAAGCGATCGGTATGCAGGCCGAGCTGGCTGAAGATTTTGCAGAAGTACTGGCTACGTACGCCGAAGCGAGCGAGAAGCTTGGGTACGATATGTGGGACCTCGTACAGACGGGAACGACAGAGCAGCTGGCTGAGACTGTTGTAACGCAGCCAGCCATGCTGACGGCTGGTGTTGCCGCATGGCGCGTATGGCAATCAGCGGGCGGGCCAGAGCCACAACAGCTTGCTGGCCACAGCCTTGGAGAATACACAGCGCTGGTGTGTGCCGGGTCGCTTGCGTTTGCAGATGCAGTCGTCCTTGTTAAGCAGCGTGCAGAGTTAATGCAGGCAGCGGTCCCTGTTGGCACCGGTGCGATGGCTGCGATTCTTGGCCTCGACGATGATGCCGTCATCGATGTTTGCACTAACGCAGCAGAAGGGCAGGTGGTTAGCGCCGTGAATTTCAATTCTCCTGGTCAGGTCGTCATAGCGGGAGACAGAACTGCTGTGGAGCGCGCGACAGCGTTGGCAAAAGAGAGTGGTGCGAAGCGTGCGATAATCTTGAATGTTAGCGTGCCATCACATTGTGCTCTTATGACAGGCGCAGCCGATGAGCTGGCCGGGTCACTGACAACTACAGAATTTTCGATGACGAGCATGCCGGTAATAAATAATGTTGACGTTGTGCCGTATGAAAACCCCGAACAAATCAGAGACGGACTCAAGCGGCAGCTTTTCAGTCCTGTGCGGTGGGTCGAAACTGTTCAATACCTGGTTGCGAACGGCGCAGACCAGGTTATCGAATGTGGCCCGGGAAAAGTGCTTGCCGGTCTGACCAAGCGCATTGACCGTTCGTTGGCGGCGAGTTGTATTGATACACCTGCGTCACTGGCAAAGATTTTGCAGCCTGACGATTGACATTACGTTTTTTTGGCAAAAGGACCCTCAGTAATGAGTGACTTATTCAACAACAACATTTTGCAGGGAAAAATTGCCCTGGTAACGGGAGCGTCTCGCGGCATAGGTGCAGCGATTGCCGCGGCACTTGGCGCTGCAGGCGCCACCGTGATTGGAACGGCGACGAGTGAAGCTGGTGCCGCGGCGATCGGTGAAACACTCGGTGATCGCGGCAGAGGCATGGTTCTCGATATCACCAGTGATGAGTCGGTGCAATCCGTGATCAAGGATATTCAGGGTGTGGAAGGCGCTGTGACGATATTGGTTAACAATGCCGGCATTACGCGCGACAACCTTTTGCTGCGGATGAAAGCGGAAGAATGGGATGATGTTTTAAGCACCAACCTGTCCGGTGTTTATCGCGTCAGCAAAGCCTGCCTGCGCGGCATGATGAAAGCGAAACACGGCCGGATGATCAATATCGCCTCCGTAATCGGCATCATGGGCAACCCGGGCCAGGCCAACTACGCGGCCGCCAAAGCCGGAATTATCGGCTTTTCGAAGTCCCTTGCGCGGGAGGTTGGTTCGCGGAATATCACCATAAATGTGGTCGCTCCGGGATTTATCGACACCGATATGACCCGCGTACTTGCTGAAGAACAGCGCCAGGCGATGCTCTCCCAGGTACCACTGGGCAGACTTGGCGAGGCGCAGGATATTGCAGATTCGGTGGTTTTTCTGGCCTCTGACGCCGCCAGCTACATTACGGGTGAAACCCTGCACGTCAACGGCGGCATGCTTATGGATTAGGTGGCTGAAATTAGCTCGTCTGGGCGTTGCCCGAACTATTCATGAATCGCCGCGATGATTGCACCCCAAGAGTACTTCCTCGGCTTGTCTGGCGACAACCTTCACGGCGCGCAAAGCATTGTTCGTACACGGGTTTTTCCGACCGAGCGGAATCCTCGTGTGTATTCCCGAGAGAGGAAAAAACCGTGTACGGACAAGGATCAAGCAAGGGCGCGAGCGCATTTGTGAATGCTTCGGGCTAGATTGCCCATTGGGATTCACATACAATACCGGGCCACGGCATGGCCGGGCTCGAAATATAAAGAAATTATGACTTTGTTACAGGCGTGGAGCGGTTATTAAGGGCGCTGTTGCAGAGCAACATGGTGGCGAGAGCCAAGCAAACCACCGGTTAAAATGACCTGGATTATTTTAAAGTTTCTTCTGAGGAGAAGGGATCACTATGAGCAGTATCGAACAACAAGTTAAGGGCATCGTTGCAGAGCAACTGGGCGTTAAAGAAGACGAAGTTACCAACGATGCATCATTCGTCGACGATCTGGGGGCCGATTCACTGGACACCGTCGAGCTCGTAATGGCACTCGAAGAGGAATTCGAAACTGAAATTCCTGACGAAGATGCCGAAAAGATTACGACGGTTCAGCAGGCGATCGATTTCGTTACGGCTCGTCAAAGCGCATCTTAATTCTGCTCAGCGCGGCAACTAACTGCCGCGCTGGTTTTTAAGATCGTTCAACAATGTTGGCAGTTCTGCCACACACACGGATAAATCCATGAGTATGCGGCGTGTCGTAGTAACCGGCATGGGCATCGTTTCGCCTGTGGGTAGTGCAGTCGAGACTGCCTGGCAAAATGTCTGTGAAGGCAATTCCGGACTTAGTCAGATTGAAGACTTCGACGCCAGCACTTTCATAACGCGCATCGCCGGCATGGTCGTCGATTTCGATGTCGCCGATTACATCTCCAGGAAAGACGCCAGGCGCATGGATATTTTCATGCACTACGGCGTTGGTGCCTGCGTTGATGCGTTGCGTGATTCCGGCCTGGAAATCACGGCGGAAAATGGTCATCGCGTCGGTGTTGCCATGGGTGCGGGCATTGGCGGCCTGGCAACAATCGAAGACAACCACAACAAGTTTCTGTCAGGTGGTTCACGCAAAGTTTCGCCATTTTTTATTCCCGGCAGCATTATCAACATGGTATCCGGCAATGTCAGCATCATGGAGGGCATCACCGGTCCCAACCTCTCCATCGTTACCGCGTGCGCGACTTCTACGCATTGCATAGGAATCGCAGCACGCAGCGTCATGCACGGCGACGCTGAAGTCATGCTTGCTGGCGGATCGGAGTACGCGACCACGCCACTTGCCGTCGGTGGCTTTTGTTCGGCACGTGCGATGTCGACCAATAACGACAACCCAAAAGAGGCCAGCCGGCCATTCGACAAGGATCGGGATGGATTCGTTTTGAGCAACGGGGCTGCCTGTCTCGTTCTCGAAGAACTGGAACACGCGAAGGCGCGTGGCGCGAAGATCTATGCCGAGCTGATTGGTTTTGGTATGAGTGGCGATGCCCATCACATCACATCGCCACCCGCGGATGGCGAGGGCGCTCGCAAGTGTATGGTTGCAGCACTAAATGATGCTGGCCTGAATCCCGCCGACATAGATTATCTAAATGCGCATGGCACCTCGACCCCGATAGGCGATAAAGGCGAAACATGCGCAATCAAGCGGGCATTCGGCGACTCTGCGAAAACGCTTGCCGTTAGCTCAACCAAATCATGCACCGGTCACATGCTCGGAGCTGCAGGCGCGGTTGAGGCCATATTTTCCATTCTGGCTATTCGCGACCAGGTTGTGCCACCGACGATAAACCTTGATACGCCTGATCCGGACTGTGACCTCGATTACGTTCCGCACACAGCCAGAGAAATGACCGTTAAGACGGCCATTTCAAATTCCTTCGGTTTCGGTGGCACCAACGGCAGCCTGATTTTTCGGGCGTTCGACTGATATCCAGCGACTGCTTATACTTGCTTAGCCCGAATCCCGGGCGATGCCATAGCGGAGACTCGTGCCTGTGAAACGAGCTGTTAGGATTTTGATTGGGCTGGCTGCCGTAGTCGCGCTTGCGGTCGCAAGTATCGGCTTTCGCGCCAACAGCTTTCTGAATTCCTCTGTCACCGTTGCCGCGGATGGCGCTTCTTTCGAAATAGCGTCGGGTAGCGCTTTTGCGCAGGTCAGCAACAATCTGGCCGATCTCGGCATCATCGAACACCCTGATTTCTTTCGCTGGTACGCACGATTTACCGGCATGGCAGGAGCGGTGCATGCGGGCGAGTATGAAATTGCCGCCGGAACAACGCCCAAACAGCTCTTGCTAAAATTCGTCAGCGGCGAAGTGCTGCTGTATTCAATGACAATTGTCGAGGGCTGGAATTTTCGCGAGCTGATGGCGGCTATCCAGGCAAGTTCATTGCTGGAACACACAATAGTCTATGAGGATTGGCCGGCAACGCTGGAGGCTTTTAAGGCTGAGGCGACACATCCGGAAGGCTTGTTCCTGCCGGAAACCTATCGATTCCCAAAAGGCACGACAGATACAGGCTTGCTGCAGCAGGCGTTCGACCTCATGCAGACCACGCTGGATGACGAATGGGCGGGCAGGGACGAAGGACTGCCGATCGCGGCCCCGTATGAGGCGCTGATACTGGCCTCGATCATCGAAAAAGAAACAGCGCTGGCCGCTGAACGGCCGCGTATCGCCGGAGTGTTCACCAGGCGACTGCAGAAGCGGATGCGGTTGCAAACGGATCCCACGGTCATCTACGGAATTGGTGTGGATTTTAACGGCAACCTGACACGGCGCGATCTGCGTACTGATACGCCGTACAACACTTACACGCGGCGCGGATTGCCGCCAACACCGATCGCCTTGCCAGGCAAAGCTGCCATTCACGCAGCAGTGCATCCCGAGGCAGGTAATGAACTTTATTTCGTTGCGACAGGCCTCGGCGACGGCAGCCACAAATTTTCAGAAACGAAGGCGGAGCATGATGCGGCCGTCCAGGAATATCTTGTCCGGCTGCGCGCCGCGAGAAATAAATAACAGGGACAGTAATGGTACGCGGCAAATTCATAACGGTTGAAGGAAGCGAGGGTGTCGGTAAATCGACTAACGTTGATTTCCTCGCATCCGCGATCAAAGATCACGGCTATGAAGTCATCTGCACCCGCGAACCAGGTGGTACCCCGATCGCGGAACGAATTCGTCAGATACTCCTGGAGCACGGTGAGGAACCGTTACCTGACATTGCTGAGCTCTTGCTGTTTTTCGCCTCGCGGTCATTGCACATCAGCAACAAGATTCGACCGGCGCTGGAAGCGGGTAAGTGGGTGATTTGTGATCGCTTCACCGATGCAAGCCGTGCCTACCAGGGAGCGGGCCGCGGGCTCGATATGGAGCGCATTAACCTGCTGGCCGACTGGGTGCAGGACGATTTGCAGCCGGATATGACGCTGCTCCTCGACGCGCCCGCAGAGATTGGCATGCAGCGAGCTCAACAGCGCGGCGCAACGGATCGCCTGGAAAGCGAGCAGATCTCGTTTTATGAGCGCGTCCGGGCCGGTTACCTGGTACTCGCAGAGGCAAATCCGGGCCGCTATCGTGTGGTGGATGCAACTCGCCCGTTGCAGGAGGTGCAAGTGTCAATTGGCGCGGTCCTGGAGCAGATGTTTAGTGATAATTCGGATTAATAAAGAGCTGTAACTAGTTAATAAATAATGAACTTACCCTGGCTTCATTCCCTTGAGACATCGTGGCTTGCGAGCAAATCGCAAGACCGACTGCCGCATGCGGTGATGCTTCTCGGCGCGCCCGGTAGCGGCAAGCGCTGTGCGGCCGCGTGGATGGCAGCCACATTTCTCGATCTCGATGTCGCCCAGGCTCATGCACAGTTCCCGCTTGGCAGGCCGCAACACGCTGATTTGCGCTGGATATCGCCACCGGAAGACAAACACAGCATAGGAATTGAGCAGATCCGGGCTTTGGTTGCTGATCTCAGCCTGACCAGCTACGAGGGCAAGGGCAAGGTCGCTATTATCGATCCGGCCAATGCTATGACAGCCAATGCGGCCAACAGCCTGCTGAAGACCCTTGAGGAGCCCTCTGGCAACGCTTTGCTCATATTGATCGCTGACAGGACGGGCCGGCTCCCGGCAACCATCTTCAGTCGCTGCCAGAAGCTGTCAATCCCGCTTCCCGGCGAAAGCGAGGGCCTGCAATGGCTGCACCAGTTACAGCCTGCAACCAGCTGGCCCGGCATATTGCGTGGAGCAGGCAATGCGCCCCTCGCTGCCCTGATTGCTGCTGAGCGCCAGGAGGATACCGAGATCATGGCGCGGGACTTTGTTGCTTTATCAGCACGACAGGCAGGACCTCTGGAAGTGGCGGCACGGTGGTCAAAATATGAACCGGAATTCGTGCTCAACTGGCTCGGCCGGCAGGTCCAGAGCTGCATATTAAGGGCCTCAGCGGGTCTTTCTGCACCGACTTCAGCCGAGGTCAGTGATTCTGTGCTACAGCGCATAGACAGGCGAAATTTGTTCTGCTATCTAGACATAATAAACCGGCTGCGCGGTCAGCCAGCGGGCTCCTACAACGTTTTGCTGACACTGGAGAGCCTCTTGATCGACTGGGCAGGTGGTTTACTGAACTGCCGCAAACCTGATCAGGCAATCGGTTTGCAGCCAATCATGGGAACAGGGTGAAGAATGAGCAAACCAGGACTGTTAACGCTGACAATCAAGGACAAGAGCGCGCTCTATCTGGCGTACATGCCCTATATCATCAATGGCGGTCTGTTTATTCCGACCAGCAGTTCCTATCGCCTTGGCGACGAGGTTTTCATGTTGTTGAACCTGATGGGTGAAGACGAGAAGATCCCGGTCGCCGGTACGGTTATCTGGATGACGCCAAAAGGTGCACAAGGCAAGCGCACCAACGGAATAGGTGTGCAGTTCAGCGACCAGGACCAGGGCAACACGCAAAAGAAGATAGAGAATTACCTGGCAGGTGCGTTAGGCGGAGATAAACCTACCCACACGATGTAGCAACCCGCTGGTCTCTGTGGTCGAAAATTAATCAACAGACTCATTGATCGCGTTCACAGTCACTGTCGCGATCCAGTCAATTAGCTCCTTTCCGGTAGCAATGGTCTCGTCTGCCGGGGCCAGGTCCACGCCATGAATGGTGAACAGGTCCTCTTCCAGTCGTTGCTCCATCCGGACCTTCTCCGGATCTATATTCATGATGATCGAGGTGGCACTGTACTCGTCGTGCAGGCCCTCCCAGCCTGGCTGGATATCTTCCTTGATTCCCCGATCGCGTAACCATTGCTGTCGGTCCGGCCAGTTATAGTAATCCGGTATGTGGTGAATCTGCGATTCGCTACCGTCCCACTGTTGCGAAAGTTCGGTTGCGAGTTCTGCCATCGGTTGCTGATTGCCGCCACTGTCGCCAATCAGAATAATGTTACGGAATCCCTGTGATCGCAGGCTTTCCGATATATCCGCAAGGAGTCGTTTGAAAGTGTCGACCGAAACACTGAGTGTTCCCGGATATTCGATTTCGTCGACGGGTCCTTCAGGCACGTAAGCCACAATAGGCACAATCAGAGCATTGCCCAGTTTCTTCGCGATCGCCTCACCAGTAGCTTGCAGTATGACGTTGTGCTTGTCAGTCGTAAGGAACGGACCATTCTGTTCGATCCCGCCCGTCGGAATAATTGCCGTCGTCATTCCAGCGCGGATTTTGTCGCGCACCTCCATCCAGGTGAGGTCCTCGATCCACACTGAATGGTGCATCGGGATTGGACGGCGTAACTCAGGATCCGTATGAACACCATCGCTTCCGGGACGGGCCTGGCGCGGTTGCTGGGCAGCGGACGGATCGGACAGGACCAGCATGGCGAGGAGTGCCAGGTAGAAAATATGTCGAGCCATTTTTCGCCTCCATTAGAAATCAGGTGTAATCCGGAGCGGCCATTATATGCTCTGCGACCGCATGTCGAAGTAGAAACAGCAGATGCCGTCCACCCGGGTAAAAACTGTAGCGCATACCGCATACCTGGATTATTGTGCGAACCGATCAATTACTGAATAATCCGAACGACTTAAATGAAGTGAGATCCACCGTGCGCTATACGAAATCGTTTTTGTTAACAGCCATAGCAGCAATCTGCCTGACCGTTTCAGCGTGTTCCGCCAGGAACGACGAGACAGTCAATACCACCGAAGACATGCGGGCATTCCTGTCAGGCATGCCTAAAGCAGAACTGCATTTGCATCTTGAAGGCACGCTTAGTCCAGAGACTATTGTCGAGATTACAAACCGGAACGGCATCGACTATTTCACCACGATTGAAGAGGTCGAGCAGTCATTAGCGAACCGCCCGCCGGGACTGATGGGGTTTCTTGAGCATCACTTCAAGTCACAAAACGTCATGCAGACCCGACAGGACTTTTATGATGCGACGTACAAATTGATTGAAAAACTCCACGAAAATAATGTCGTTTATGCGGATGTGTTTTTCGACCCCCAGGCTCATACTTCACGCGGAATTGCATTCAACGACATGTTCGAGGGAATCGATGCGGGGCGCCGGGATGCTGAAGCGAAATTCGGTGTTACGGTAAATCTGATAATGTGCATAAATCGTGAGCGTAGCATCGACAGCGCATTCGAGATGCTTGATCAGGCATATTCGGTTCGCGAGAAAATAATCGGTCTTGGTATGGATTCGGGACCGGAGTATGGAAACCCGCCGGTTAAATACAAAGATGTTTATGCACGGGCCAGGGAGGAGGGCTATTTCCTGACCGGACACCATGATGTAGACGTGCGCGAGTCGGTAAAACATATATGGCAGTCGCTTGAGATTATCGATATAGACCGTATCGATCACGGCTTGAATGCGACTGATGACCCCAGGCTAGTCGAGGAACTCGCCCGGCGCGGCATGTGTCTCACTGGCAGCCCGGTCAAACGCAGCACCGATCCGGCCCCGCAAGACGTTGACCGGATACGAAAACTGGATAGTGCGGGCATCTGTGTGTCTTTGAACTCGGATGATCCGGAAGAATTTGAGACCGGCTATTTGACGAACATGCTGATCCTTTTCCAGGGGCGAGTGACTATTCCAAGGCCGACATGACCCGACTGGTGCTAAACGCCTTCAACGCCATCTGGTTGCCAGACAACGAGAAGGACGCTTATGTCGCCGAGTTGAAAAAGTACGCTATCGCAAATGGAGTTGACTGGAAAAACGTCACGCCAAAATAGAATCCTGCGTCAAGCGGCCGACTTCGATCGTGAGTACTGGTTAAGGGGACGGATCAAATTAATCGTATTCAATTTCAGTTCGACTATTATTCCCTTGTCAACGTGTCTGAATCGCTATTAATTTGCTAGACACCTTTCAGCCAGACAAAATGGCATCAGGAGAGGTGAAAATGAGCACCTGGCAAATATCCATGCACGTTAGTTCGTGCTTTCTTGGAAGCTTCAGCGGGTGTCAGCAAGACTGTAGTTTCGTCAATTGACACCCGTTTTTTTTCGCTTGCGCGGTGACTATTAAGATAAGCGAGATAAGGGGTTGGATCCAATTAACTATATTGGTATTTTAATCGACCCCCCATTTATCCAAATTCCAGGGTCTCTCCTGGTCGTTTTTAGTGGGTGTCCCCATCGGTTTATCTTCGACTGCTTAACGCTCGGCGTTGCGGTATCTACCTATAGAGACCTTTCCAATCTGAGCTACGCTTTTTATGTTATCTGAATATTCAAAATCAAACCTGTAAATAAAAATGAGGACGGGATCCCACCGGTCCTCACTTCCTATGAGGTGCCAGGGATGAATAGCCATCGGGCGAAGGCAGCCTGGCTGCCACAACGAATACCACACCAGAGGGTAGATCAATGGCGGTACGTATCGAAGACGTTGACGAGAGCAAACTCGAAGAACTGCAAGGAAAAGTAATCACTGACGTGGCGGGTTCCTTAGGGCTTCTTCTGGCCTACATGGGGGACCAGTTAGATCTGTACAGTGCACTCGCCGAGATCTGCCCGGCAACTAGCACGGAACTGGCGGAGAGTGTGGGCATGAAAGAGCGCTACGTGCGTGAATGGTTGTCTGCAAACGCGGCCGGCGGATACATTGAATATGATCCCGCGTCGCAAGAGTTTTCCATGACACCTGAGCAAGCAATTATTTTCGCGGCCGAGGGAAACCCACATTGCATGCAAGGCTTTTTCCAGGCTGTGGTTTCCGGGTATACCGATGAGCCCAAAGTAACCGAAGCTTTTCGTACCGGGGAGGGCGTGCCCTGGGGTGATCACAGTACGTGTTTGTTCTGCGGAACAGAGCGTTTCTTCAGGCCGATGTATGCGGCAAACCTGGTCGAATCCTGGATACCGGCGCTTGACGGCGTGAAAGAGAAACTTGAGTCTGGCGCAAAGGTTGCCGACGTCGGATGCGGACACGGGTCGTCGACGATTATTATGGCCCAGGCGTTCCCAAACTCGACCTTCCACGGCTTCGACTTTCATGGTCCATCGATCGAGCAGGCAAGAGAGCACGCTCGCGCTGCGGGTGTCGCCAATAACACCATTTTCGAAGTTACGACGGCCAAGGAATATCCGGGCGAAAATTACGACCTGGTAGCAATTTTCGACGCTCTGCATGATATGGGCGACCCTGTTGGGGCCACTAAGCATGTTGCGCGCACGCTGGCAGAGGGTGGCACTCTCATGTTGGTGGAGCCCTTTGCGGAAGATAATCTGGAGGACAACTCAAATCCACTGGGTCAAATTTACTACTCATTCTCGACGACGATATGTGTGCCCAACTCCTTGTCACAGGAAGTTGGACTCGCACTTGGCGCCCAGGCCGGGGAGAAACGATTAACAGAAGTTCTCAATGAAGGCGGCCTTGGGCATGTTCGACGTGCCGCGGAAACGCCCACTAACATGGTGCTTGAGGCAAGAGTCTAGTTAGTCTTCTGACGGCTATTGAGCAACAATTGATTTGAATTGGTTCACAAGCGACGGAGATTATCATGACGTTAGCGGATGCTTTGCGCGTCTGCACGCTCGCGGCACTCGTTATTGTGGCAGGCCAGGTGCAGGCGCAGGAAGAAGTCGAGATCACCACCCAACGGTTGAGCGACACCGTGTCAGTCCTGTTTGGCCGGCGCGGCAATATCGGTGTATCGGCGGGGCCCGACGGTGTCTTTATTATTGACAACCAGTTCGCCGAATACACCGATGAAATACGGGCGGCCATCGCCACGATCAGCGACCAGCCGATACGGTACGAGATAAATACCCATTGGCACTTCGACCATGCGGGTGGCAACGACAATTTTGGCAAGGCTGGATCAGTCATTATTGCCCACGACAATGTGCGCAAGCGTATAGTGACCGGGGGCCTGATCAGGGTGGTTGATGTTGACGTTCCGCCGGCACCGCGCGAAGCGCTGCCTGTTATAACGTTTAGCAAGTCACTGACCCTGCATCTGAACGGCGACGAGGTTCAATTGCTGCACATGGATGCAGCTCATACCGACGGCGATGGCGTTGTCTGGTTCAGGGGCAGCAATACCATCCATACGGGCGACGTGTTCATTAACGGGATTTATCCCCTGGCCGACCCTGATTCAGGTGGCAGTTTTGACGGCATCATCAGCGCCGCAGAAACTATTTTGGCCATGATCGATGACGAAACTCAAATTATCCCGGGCCATGGCCCGGTAACCGGCAAAGCCGGGCTGCAGGCATACAGAGACATGTGTATTGCCCTGCAAAAAAAGATTGCGGGCATGAAGAAAAGCGGCATGAGCCTTTAGGAAGTGCTTGCAGCAGCGCCAACCGCCGACTTCGATGACAAGTGGAATGCGTGGGGTGAAAACTGGATAACCGTATCTGTACAGAGCTTCTATGAAGATGCCCCGTGAGGGCAGGCAGCTAGGCTGAATTAATCCCGCCTTTCAAAACATACGCATGGTAGCCGCGTTCACTAAGGATGTAGGCGCCGGCAGAACTGCGTCGGCCCGTGTCGCAACACAGTACGTATTTCTTGCCCTGGTCGAGCGTATTGATTTTCAGACGCATGAAATACAGGGGAATGTTGACAGCACCTTCCTTGTGATGATTTTCAAACTCACTCGGCAGCCGAACGTCCAGCCACTGGCCACCGTTTTGCACGATTTCTTCCGCCTCACTCAGTGATAACCAATCGAGCATGGGCTCATTGAGCAGGCGTTTGAAATCTTCCTTGCCAAGTCGCATCACTGCGCCGTCTTCGGTCATGGTGACGGTTGCATTGCGTTTTGCATCTGAGATCAGTGCTTCTTCGCCGAATGTTTCGCCAACTGAAAGCTCTGCGAGTTTGATGCCATCCTTGTTCAGCGGTGTTTCTCGTGTGACGAGGCATTTACCACGTGTCAGCACGTAGAAATAATCGCCCTCGGAGCCCTGTTTCAAAACCACATCGCCGGATTTATAATTGATCTGCTGCATGCGCATGAAAATCGCCTGGATGTTGGCAGGCGGAATTTTGTGGAATGCCTTTGTCTGCAGCAGCATCGTCATCCAGTCATCGCCACCGACATCACCGCTCTGGCCGTGTAATTCGGAAACCTCGTAAGAACCGGTTTGGTCCCAGGTCAGCATGACATCGAGGAGATCGCTGTCGATGGAGATATATTGCACACGATCACGCGCCCGGGCAGCCACCTGTCGCGGGAATTTCGGCGCTACCGGGTTACGCGCAACATCCGTGCCGCCTTCGATAATCTCGTCGACCTTACCGTCGTCGAGTAACTCCAGAGACCCTGAAATCACATAAACAGTACGTTTTTCAGTATCGCCTTCCTTGAACAATATTTGTTGCGGCGACAGTTCGCGGATCTGCACCTTCTTGGCAAGGGCAGCCAGGTTGTCACGCTTCAATCCGTTCAGTGGAGAGAACTTCCTGAGCAGTTCGGTATCTAGCTGCTCACCTGTCATTAGTCATCCTGTCGGTACTCGTATTATTGCTTCTTAAATGGGACTGTATCAGCCCGAAATAGTGCCTAAGCCCTTATTCTACCTTCAATTTGTTGGCCCGGGATACTGCCGCCCCCGTGCAGCGTGAAACGGCGCACACTTTACCAACACTGCAGTGAGAGATCAGTCCGCCGATTCTTGCAGGTCAGCCCAACCCGCGTGCGGCTGAAACCGGTCTCCGTGCGCCTCAGCAAGCCGCTTGAGCGTTTGCACGATCTCGTCGATACCGCGGTCTTTCGCATATTGCAGGGGACCGCCCCTGAATGGTGCGAACCCTGTACCGAATATGACGCCGGCATCCAGCAAATCGGCGTCACTCACAACGCCTTCGTGGAGGCAGGCCACTGCCTCATTGACCATAGGCAGAATCAGCCGATCACCGATATCGGCAGGCACATCAGCCGCCTCCGTCTCAGGTTTGACGGCTTTGCCATCTTTCCAGACATAAAAGCCCTGGCCGGACTTCCGGCCCAGCTGCTTCTTCTCGACCATGTCGGCCAGGCGCGTCGGTATCGGTTTGTTAAAGGCTGCACCAAGCACTTTGGATACGTGTAGTGCGACATCGATGCCGACACTATCGACCAGTTCCACGGGGCCCATTGGCATGCCAAAGGCCTCGGCAGCCTTGTCAATTTCAGCAAGCGGCACACCCGATTCAGCCAGATACATCGCCTCTGCCATGTACGGAGCGAGTACCCGGTTGACCACGAACCCGGGCGAGCTGGCGCACTCCAGCGGGAACTTGCCGATGCCCTTCACAAACGCGAAACCGACGTCCAGTACTTCCTGCTCGGTATCGTCGCAACGAATGACTTCGACCAGTGGCAGTTGCGAGACCGGGTTGAAGAAATGCAGTCCGATAAATCGCTGCGGTTCGTCGAGTACCGTTCGCAGGTCCTCGAGGCGGATGCTTGACGTGTTGGTAGCCAGTATCGCCCCGGGTTTCATTGATGCCTGGAGATTCCGATAAAGTGTTTGTTTGGCGTCGAGGTCCTCGAATATCGCTTCGATCACCAGGTCGGCATCGGCAACACCCCTACCTTCCACATCTGTCTGCAAACGATCGGATACTTCAGCGCGATCATTCGCGTCGCGTATTTTTTTCGAAAAAAGTTTTGCCGCTCTCGCGATCGCCGGTTCGATGTATTCAAGCGCACGATCCTGCAGTGTTACCTGCAAGCCGCGTAATGCGCACCAGGCTGCAATGTCACCACCCATTACTCCGGCACCAACTACATGCACCTTTGTAATTCTTGCGGCAGGCTTATTACCTTGGGATTTGAGGCGATTCTGCAGGAAAAATACGCGCACCAGGTTGCGCGCAGTGTCACCAACCACTAAGTCAGCAAATGATCGTGCTTCAGCCTCGTATCCGGATTTCGTTGACGCGCCATGACGCGACCAGAGATCAATCATTGCATAGGGAGAAGGGTAGTGTTCCCTGCGCGCACGTGACGCCACCTGTTTTTGTAGCACGCGCACGATGAACGGGCGCACGAAAAAGAGGTTTAACAACCGCTCCGTAAATGGTGCGCTAGCCTTGGGTTTACGAGCGGCGAGCATTTCCTTTGCAGCCTGCTTCCAGTTATCGGCAGCAGCGATTCGATCGACCAGTCCCTGTCGCAGCGCCTTTTCTACGGTTATGGGCTTGCCGGTCAACATCAGCTGCATGCCGGCACGCACACCGGCTATTCGCACGGCTCTGACAGTGCCGCCAAAACCCGGGTGAATGCCGAGCTGAACTTCGGGCAGACCGATAATCGGTTTCTTGTTCTGCAATGCGAGCCTGTAGTCGCAAGCCATAGCAAGTTCGAAGCCGCCGCCAAGGGCAAATCCATTGATGACTGCTGTCGTTGGGCAGCGCAGGGCTTCAATCCGGTCAAACAACTGCTGGCCTAGCCGCACCAGCTCGTAGGCTTGCTGAGACGTGGTCAGCGTGGTGAATTCGTTGATATCCGCGCCCATTACGAAGCCGGATTTCTTGGCGGACCAGATAACCAGCCCGCGCGGTGGGTCCTGTTCCAGCGGCGTCAGGATATCTGCAAGTTCAAGCATCACCTCGCCTGAGAGTACATTCGCGCCTGTGTCTGCCTTGTCTATGCATAGCCAGACAATGCCATTGCTGTCAGTTTCCTGGCGCCAATGACGGAATGAATTTGTTACTGCGTCGTTCATGGTTCTCGCAGGTCCTTTAGTTAACTTCGAAATCACAGATTAGCGGCAGGTGATCAGAATGCCGCACGTTTGGAATCTCGAAATGACTTACTGTGATGCCATCCTGGTAAAGAATGAAATCCAGTTCTTTGCGTGGCGAGCGACTTGGGTAAGAGGGCAGGCTTTTCGTGTTGGCGCTTTTCAGTCCAGCGGCTCGCATAAACAGATAGATTTCGTCTTCGCCCCAGAAAGTGTTGAAGTCACCGGCTACGATCACCGGTTTTTCAATCGCGGAGATAAGGTCGTAGAGTTTTCTGAGCTGCAGGTGACGATGTCGGTATTTAAGCGACAGATGCACCAGAAAAACTGCAAAGGATTCCATTTCCAGCTCGATGATAAGACGCTTGATGCCGGTATCGAAGTAGTGAAAAGACTCACCGTGCACACGATGTGCGGCAAGAAATGCGTTGCCCTGTTTACGAATAATCGGCAATAGCTGGTTTATCGACTTCTCGCCATATTTCGTTTCGTATGACGAGTTCATTCCGAGCTCAGTCGCAATGGCTTCGGCCTGATTGATTTTTCTGCTGCGAATCGAGCCCGAATCAACCTCGATCAGCCCAACGATATCCGGATCGGCCGATTTAATAAAACTGGTGATCTCCGGCAGCACATTCTGGTTGCCCAGAATGTAACCAGCGCCTGGCAGCGGCACGTGCATGGACGCACCAGCACCGACGGCGTAGCGAATGTTGTACAGGAGGAGTCTCATCGTCGGGGGCTACGATACATGGGCTTTGTCCATGCATGAAACGGATTTACAAGCCCGAACAGATCACGAGTGCCAGCTCGCATGACGGAAAATCTTAGATGATTCAAAATGGCCAGCATTCATCGGCTTGGATCGAAGCGTTACAGTTAACGCCTGCCGGGCTGTCGCTTTCTGTGCCGGCACATCGCGCCCGATCCCGCTCCATACGTAGTCCCTGCTACGTCTCTCGCACGATCGAACGCGCTGCACTCGGCACAGAAAGCGACAGTCCCGCCCACTCGTGAAATATTCGGACTAGTGTTGACTCGTACCGCGCGAACGACGCACCAATTCGATACACTAGCGCAATCCTGGGCAGTGACTGGAGATATCAGGTGTCTGAAAGCGATCCAATTCGGGTGTTTGTGACCCACACATTTCAAGAAAACATTGACTATCTGCGTGTGTTCGAATTCCTCGAGAGCATGGAGAACTTTTTCTATCTCAACTGTAGCAAGCCGGAAAATGTGCCGGAGAGCGGTGGACTGGAAGCAATCAAGGATGAACTCATCGTCCAGATCAAAGAATGTGAGGCTGTGATTGTTCTGGCTTCACTCTACGAAGACCAAAAGGACCTGATTCGCTATCAAATGGATGTCGCTGAGGCGAATGAAAAGCCCCTGATCGCCATACGGCCCTTCGGCGGCATGCTGGAAACACCAGCGGACCTGGTCGAGCGGGTCAAAGAGCACATCGAGTGGAAGGAACGTGACATCGTTGATGCACTAAAACGCCAGGCGCGCCTGGAAGATACTTCGCGTTGGGATGTTATCGATTTCCCTTAGTAAACAATATAGTAAAGCATATACCTCACCTAAATTATCGCAACCGTGTGACCCCGAAATATGGCTGAAAAAGACGTTCTGATCATCGCTCACCGGGGAGCAAGCGGCTATCTGCCGGAACACACCCTGGAGGCGAAGGCTTTCGCCTATGCTCTCGGGGCGGACTATATCGAGCAGGATGTGGTGGCAACGCGGGATGATGAGCTGGTTGTCCTGCACGATATTCATCTCGAGCTGGTGACCAACGTCGCCGAGCGATTTCCTGACCGAAAAAGAGCAGACGGGCGCTTTTATGCCCGGGATTTCGATCTCGCCGAGATTAAATCGCTGAATGTCTGGGAACGGCGCAAAGAGGATGGTAAGACGCCGGCATATCCAAAGCGATTCCCCACCGGGCTGGGCAATTTCCAGGTCCCGACATTGCAGGAAGAAATCGCGCTCGTGCAGGGACTGAATCGATCGACCGGCCGGAATACGGGCATCTACCCGGAAATCAAGAGCCCGGCCTGGCACAGGGAAGAGGGTGTAGACCTTAGCGTGCTGGTTTTGCAGGCGCTTGACGAATCTGGTTACAAGACCCGTGATGATCGCGTTTTTTTGCAGTGTTTTGACGCCAGGGAGGTGCGCCGTATTCGTGAAGACCTGGGTTGCGAGCTGAAAATGGTGCAGTTAATCGGCGAAAACTCCTGGGGAGAGTCCGATACCGATTATGAGCCGCTTAAAACCGCTGCAGGGCTTGCGCAGCTTGCGGAGACGGTAGAGGGCGTCGGACCGTGGATCGGACACCTGATGCGTATGGCAGACATTGATGGCCAGCCGGTATCGACCGGCTTTGTCTCTGCGGCACATGCCGCTGGTTTGCAGGTCCACCCGTATACATTCAGGGCCGACGAGTTGGCACCAGGCTTTGAGTCATTGCCGGAAATGGTCAGGTGGTTTGTCGATGAACTGAAGATTGATGGCCTTTTTACGGACTTCACTGATATAGCACTTGCCGCTTTGCGATCGTGAGCAGGGAGTCAATGCCAAAATCATCGAAGCGTCGCAGAAGAACCATAAATAACTGTTTTTATAGCATAAATTAAATGATTCTCGATGTTGGGCGATTGCTAAATTATCATGCACGGTGCCAGTCCGTGCCGCCGGACTGAGAACCCTGTCCTTTTCTGCACAGCTAAAGCGCATAACCTAGTACATTGCCATTGCCAGCAGTGATCTACATGTTCATGGAGACCCCGCAAACCCTGATTTACCTGGTAGGAGGAGCATTCCTTCTGGGTTGGCTTGTGGGCAAGATCGGTGCTTATTTCGGTAACAGGATTGCTACCAACAAACGGGATCCACGCGACGACCGCATCCGCTCCCTCGATGCTGATGTGCGTGTTGCACAGACCGACGCAGAGAAGGCAAAAGCTGATCTTGAGGAACGCGACAAAGAACTCGCAGAACAGAAAGCGTCTGCTGAACAGCACGACGCAAAGATCGTAGAGCAGGCACAAACCATCGCGCGCCTGCGAGCGGATCTGAAAGATTCAGTGAAAAAGACCAGGGAATTGCGCGCGGAGTTGTCTGATCGGGCGACTGAAAATGTACGCTCCGAGGTCAAATTGCGCGAGGTTCAAACCGAACTCTCTGTTGCACATGCATCAACTGACATGATCGCAACCGGAGTGCTCGACTATTCTATGGCACCGGGCAATGAAGATGGCGAGGAACGTCCGGAAAAAGCAAAAGCTTCGAAGTAATCCGCGTCACCGCGAATGGATTACGTAGCGAACAGCGAATCCGCTGTCCCGCCAGGAAAAATAACTCAGCACGAAATACGCATGCATTAGCAACGCAAAGATCCATTCAATAACGTTCTCCGCAGGGCCAGGATCCGCAAGTGTGGCTTTGAGCGTTAGATTCAAAACGCCAAGTGCGAATGGAACGGTCGCAAGACCCAACTGAATTTTTGCAATTCTGAAAACCGAAGATATTTGCAGCAGCTTACCCATTTGCTTGCTTTTCACTGCGAGCAGAATCTGCGCAATAATCGTCAGTGCGAAATAAAAGTAAATACCAAAACGACGCATGAATTCATAAAACGGTTCTTGTGTACCAAGAAACGTGACGTACAACATCAGGAACAAAGCACCGCCTGTGCCTAAAATACCGATAGCCGTGCCGCCATTTTTTTGCATGCTACTTAGCTTTTCCAGAGACCTGATCCAGGCAACGTTGAACAACCAGTAGGCAATCATCACGACAGATTCAGCCATCATTACGGCTTTGAATAAAAAACTTGCCGGCGGATATCGTCCTGTCGCGCTGATGGAAACGCAACCTTCGATATAGGGAATACAGGCAGGAATGCTGCCGGCACCGATGGCGATCACCAGGCTCAGGTGGATTGCAACAATGGGCAGGAGCCCGGTGATGAGAGGCAGGAGACGCAACAGCATGCCCCAAAGCATACCTGTCACGGTGCTAGAATGCCGTCTCGACCCTGACAAGAATCTGAATCAAGTTAAAAGGGGTTCTAATGAGCATTATTGACCTGTGGTTGCCCATTCTCGTTTCATCCGTTCTGATATGGATTGTCAGCGCGCTTATCTGGACCGTTTTGCCCTGGCATAAAAGCGATTTTTCCAAAGTCGAAGACGAGGAGGGCGCTCGCGCCGCACTCAAAGGCCTGAGCCCGGGCTTTTACAACGTGCCCCACTGCGTCGACCAGAAAGCGCTCAAAGATCCGGCGATGCAGCAGAAATTCAAAGACGGACCACTGGCGTTCATTACGATATTGCCGAACGGAATGCCACCGATGGGCCGCAATATGGCTTTGAGCTTCCTGAATGGTGTTTTTATCTGCGTTCTGTGTGCGTACTTTGTTACCAGAACCGTGGACCCGAACGCGAGCTATCTTGCGGTGTTCAGAATTGCAGGAACGGTCACCTGGGTTGCCTACGGTGTCGCTTACATTCAGGACAGCATCTGGTTTGGACGGCCATGGTCGATAACAATGAAGTCGTTGATGGATGCGCTGATCTACGGTTTGCTTGTGGGCGGTGTCTTCGGTTGGCTGGTATAAATTTCCGATCAACAATTTCTGCAGTGAGTTGGTCTAAAGACGTGTCGTTGCGCAGCGTTGCATTAGCTGTTGTATTCCTGATCATTTCGATGCAGCCGCGAATTGCGGTCGGCGCAACGGTGGATACGCCATATCGATTCTCGATGCCCGGTACGCAGGTATACGCGCTCACTTCGAGCAACAGTGAAATTGAATATGAAATTCGCGTATGGCTACCGGAAGATTACGCACACAGTGGCAAATCCTATCCGTTAACGCTCATGCTGGATGCTGATTACCAGTTTCCGCTTGGCGTAAGCATCCTTGAGCACCTGGCACAAAGAAATCAGGCGGATGAGTCTGTTGTGGTGGCGATAGCGTATGCGAATTCACAACGAAACCCGTACTGGTACAGGCGCAATCGCACGCGTGATTACACGCCAACATCGGTACCAACCGGTGGCTACGGTGCAGAATTCCAGCAGTATTCAGGTGGCGGCGAAGAGTTCTTGCGTTTTATTGCAGACGAACTCATGGACTCACTGCATGCGAAGTATCGCATCACATCCAGTGGCCATACGTATGTTGGCCACTCGTATGGCGGTTTGTTTGGTGCTTTCATAATTTCAGAGCAGCCAAACCTGTTTAGTAATTATTTGTTGATAAGTCCGTCATTCTGGTACGACGACAGGCTCATGATCCGCCGCGTTCGGGAAAAAGATGAATTGGGCCTGGTTGCGGCGACGAGCATATATCTCGCCGTCGGTGATCACGAAAACCAGAGCGGACGACCCATGGTTGACGAGCTGCGACTGTATGCCCGGGCATTGAATGAAAAGCATGACCCGGCGCTGGATGTCACGGTTCGTGTTTTTACCAATGAAACCCATGCCAGTATATATCCCGCAGCACTATCAGCCGGTTTGCGGCATTTCAGGGGTGCCCAGGACAGCGGGGAATGATGCCTGTTTTCAATTCGACCAAACAGAGTGAATTGACCAAATACGTCCGGAAAAAGACAAGACGACCGGTAACCCGATCCGGATCATGTGAATTCACGGTCACAGACCATTGCCAGGGAAGAATCTTGAATTCAAACGCCAAATTGCATAACCGCGTTGCCTCGCTATTCGTTTACGAAAAGCCTGAGGATGGTGTAGTCCCGCCGTTTCTGGTCGGTGAGATTGCCGGTAGCCTGACGCTTGAACATGATCGTCAGCGACTGCAGGAGTTCGCTGTGGCCGTACTGGATTGGCTGGAAAGCACCGAAAGCGAGAAAAGCAACGTTGTACGTAATGTGCCGTTTGGCGGCTCAAGCATTGGCTGAGAGCCAGGCGGGTGCCTCTGGTTCTCTATATTAATATCCGATTTAACATAATATACATTATACGCATATATTGTATCGGATTCGCATTGTAAGGCGGTCAGGATCTAAGATGGGCAGCTAACGTCATTGCCCTGCAGCAACGCTGTGGATACAACAATAACCAAAATGGGAGAATCCAGTGACAGTTACTCTACTTGAGCTCTGGCAGCCAATCCTTCTGGGCACTTTCCTCGCATGGATTGCAAGTGCACTCATCCACATATTGGTCAAGTATCACAATTCGGATTATCAACCGCTTTCAAATGAAGAGGAAGTTATGTCGGCGGTACGCAACGGTTCGCCGAAACTCGGAATTCACACAATACCGTATTGCACTGATATGGCTGAGATGAACAACCCGGATGTCCAGGAAAAATTCAACAAGGGTCCTGTCGCCATTATTACGGTATTTCCAAACGGCATGCCGCCGATGGGAAAGTTGATGGTTCAGCAAATCAGCTATTTTCTTTTCGGGGGTATCCTGATCGCCTACTGCGCGACCCTCGTGCTGGCGACAGGCGCAGAATACATGGTCGTATTCCGATTCGTTGCTGCAGTCGGGTTTTTGACGTTTGGCTGGGCGAATATACCGCTTAGTATCTGGTACGGACATCCCTGGTCGACGACTGCTAAATATCTTCTGGATGCATTGATTTATGGGCTCGTTGTTGCGGGTTCATTTGCCTGGTTGTGGCCGGTTAAATGACGATTCAAGTGAGCATTGCCCAACATGCACGCTATTTGTTTGCACTGATTTCAGTGATTGCGCTTGCGACTGCATGTTCGAGATCAAACACGCCTCCGACACTGTCCACGAAACCAAACCACCGATGGCGGCGCTTGTCAGTACCCAATGGTTGAGCGAACACCTCGAAGACCCGGACCTGGTGGTTTTGGACAGCACCGTTCTCATCGATATTGGAGAAGATGGCGGATTCAACATCCTGAGTGGGCGGGCGAACTACGAGTCTGGTCACATACCCTCTGCCGGCTTTGCTGATCTCATGGGCAATCTTTCCGACCCGGAACGGCCTGCGCAATTTATCATGCCGACAGCCGAACAATTTGCAGCCGCAATGGGCGCACTGGGTGTTGGTGATGATTCCCGGGTCGTCTTGTATACCGCTAACAACCCGGACTGGGCTGCGCGTGTCTGGTGGATGCTCCAATGGATTGGTTTCGACCAGGTGGCGATGCTCGATGGCGGACTGAGTGCATGGGTGGCCGAAGATCGGCCGCTTTCGACAGAGGAATCTAACCGACCGGCGAAACATCTTTCCGTCACTCTACGACCTGAACTAATCGCGGACCGCGACCAGGTATTTGCGGCAATAGAGAAAAGCAACGTCAATATCGTTGATGCGCTGGGCGACGCTCATTTCCGTGGTGATTTTTCCATGTACGGCCGACCTGGCCATATCCCCAGTGCCACGAATCTCCCCTCCTCTGATCTTCTTGACGAAACCGGCTTCTACCGACATTTCGACGAATTGGAAATGATGATCGATAGCAACCGTGCAGATCGCGTAATTACGTACTGCGGTGGGGGCGTTGCTGCGGCGTCAGTCGCATTCACGTTCCACAGGCTCGGTTTCGAAGACGTTGCGGTGTACATGGGCTCGCTCCAGGAATGGACTGCTCGATCCTGCGAATCCTATGTCTCTGCACACGCAATAAACAGAATAAGGTGTCAGGTTTATTTCTTGAATGGCTGTCATGAGAGAAAAATAAACCTGACACCTTTTCCAATCAATACGTGGGCTGGCACACAATTCGGGCTGTGGTCCTGCCGGCCCTGAGCAATCTGCATGAATAGATATTCCTACTGATTGTCCGCGATAGTTCAAAACCCGATAGTCGTATTGGGTTTAATTTCGCCATTCGGTTGTTTTACGGCAGATTCGTTTGTAGGCTGAAGCAATGGTTTCAGTAACAGGCAGAACAGGAGACGACGCAATGACAGTAAATCGGAGTTGCTTGACGTCGGTAGCGGCATTACTACTACTGAATTTCCTGCCGGTCCACGCGGCCGAGCACGACACCGTGCAGGCGATTATTCCGTGGGAGGCCGACGGACGTGTATTCCAGGTGAATACCAGCACGATCATGTTCCTGGGTGCGTTTACGGGGGTTATGTACATCGAGTCATCGCTCGGTGAAATGCACGCGGCATTCGTCATGTGTCCAATCATTCAGACATTTGACTTGGATATGGGCAACTCGGAGGCGGTCGGCCACTGCGAGATTTCGGCATCATCTGAAAACGTTGCGTATGCGGAATTGACCTGTAAAGGAGAAGTCGGCAGCTGCCAGGGTACGTTTACGTTGGTCGGTGGCGAAGGTAAGTTCACGGACATATCGGGTACAGGCACGCTCCGGGTCCATTCACCAATGCGCGCGCTCATCACTGGCATGGCGGCTGGTGCGGATCTCCGCGTTGCATCCGGCCTGGCCATCATCAAAGATCTTGAATACCGCATTCCATAATCGAGAATATTCTGGGAAATTGCTGCTCGACTACCGGAGGTACTAACAATGATTTGCAAGTCAAAGTTGATTGTCGCATCAGTCTTTCTTCTCTCGAATTTCATTATCGAACCCACGTTTGCCGATGGATCCATTCGCTGCGGAACACACATCATCAGTAGCAGCGAGCGACGCGGCCCCGACAAATATGAGGTGCTGAAAAAGTGCGGCGAACCCGCGGATCGATCTGGAAATACCTGGACCTACAAACAGCCCGGAGGCGCTACTCGCGTCGTGGTGTTCGACCATAGCGGCAAGGTGTCGCGAATCAATTAAGTGTCTACTGATACCTTTTCCAGCTCCTACAAAACGTCAGGATCCCATTTTGTTGTAATGCTTGTACATGGTGACCGGATACTCGGCTCTTGCATTGGTAGCACGGCTTAAATCAAGTTCAACTGTCACGAATGGAACCGCGGCGCTTGTTTCTGCCAGTAACTCACCTTCAGGTGAATACACCCAGCTACCACCCGTGAACCAATCTCGTTCAACTGATCTTCTGTTTGCACCCACGACATATGCCCCTGCAGTTGATGCCGCCAACAAGCTCGCGGCTCGCCAACGTGGGTGATCGCCCGTGGCGCGGGCTTGAACGATAATTTCAACGTCGTTTTCGGCGAGTTTGCGGGGTGTTTCCGTGTACATGATCTCACTGCAAAGCTGCATGCCGAATTTGTTTCCCTGAATATCAAAGACAGCATCCGATGATTCGCCTTCATGGAACCAAACCCGCTCTAAAGCAGGAAAATCATTCGGCAGGTATCTTTTTGAACGCAAGGAGTGAATGTTCCTGTTGTGATCCATGTAAAACGCTTCGTTCAGGTTCTTCCCGACCCTGGTAATGGGTCGGGATGTGATGATCGGCGTCGGAATCGCGTTCGAAAGCTGCGATAGCCAATGAGCATGATTTTCGACAGTGTGCTGCCAGGTTTCTTCATTATAAGTATCAGCATGAAATACCCATGGCGCGAATGGCATTTCTGGCAAAACAAGCAGATCCGGATTCGTCTCCGAGACATGCTGTTCGATTTCCTCCATTGCCTTCGCGTACAGGTTCTGTTCATCGGGGAATTCAGCGGTGCAAATCTTCATAATGGTTCTCTGCTTGTTTCGTCAGACAGAAGGTAAATCTTTCAATAGTGCAAGCGCTCCGGCGGCAACTGACTGCAAGCCAACCTGGTCGCTTCCGACTGCACTGGCGTAAATTGCTGTCGCGAACGCCCGTGTATTGTGCAGCTTGGCCAGCCCGGCTTGTGACGAAAATATGTCGCTCCAGCTTTCGTACGGATCTGCGGCTCCGAGTTTCGCAAACCAGTCTATCCACTCCTGTTCTGTGAACACATCGCGAGTTGCCATGAACAGGATTGGTCGTGCAAGCCGCTCGTTTTCACCATATACATAAAAATGCTCGCCTTGAGGTGCGACCTGGGTGGCGATTGCATCGCGTATGCGGAGCAATTGTTCGTTCGTTATTGCCGAATTGAGAGTCAGCTGCATTTGCAGGTCGGCGGTGTGCGCGACTGCGTGGCGCCAACCCTCCTCCTCGTCAAATCCCCGGTAGTCATCAATTGAGCGCATATAGGCTGTAGACGTTGTGACCAGCTCATCACGCTCTGCTTCCGAGAATATCGGCTCAATCCGGTCGACTCTTGCGACTTCCGCAAGTGCCAGTGCCAGAAAAGGTTTGCGAAATCCGAATTGATCTTCCTCATCCGAATTCAGCTGGTTCGTCATGGTGGTCAATAGCGTGTGAATAGCGTCTGTTTGAAGCTGCTTGCCGCGGAGTAATGTAACGAAGCCCTCGAACGCGATGCCATCGCGAATTTGCGGATCGGGATCACCCAGGCAGTCCACTAATTCGATAGCGAAACGATTGCGGCGGCCAGGATCAGCGATGTCAAAGCCCTGCGCTTTGAGCTCCATTAATTCGGTCTCGTCAAAACCCAATGGTTCGCAGGTAGACGCTTGAGCCAGCATCGGCAGCCAAACGACGATTGAAAACGCGGTTGCAGCACGACATCTTTTGTCTTTCCGGGAACTCATGCGCACTCATCCTCAATGTTCTGAATCTGTTGCGCGTAACTATATCAGTTGACTGTGCGGCTCAAATCCGGGCGATGATTGTCACGTGCATCATCATTCGAATACTTGTCTGCTACAGAGTCCGCGCGTGACCGGCATCGCCAATACTCTCCGGAACCCGATCCGATGTGGTCTTTGCGTTCACCGTCACTGGCTAATGCCCATGGAGTTTGCGGAGGTGTTGCGATATGAACTCTGGCCGCAGCTGGCTCAGTCGACGCCAAAATGCGTCGAATGCTTCTCCGCTGTCGGTCGCATTTGCTGCGGCCAATCCATCCGATCTCAATATTTCATCATAAAGTTCGTTGCAGCTTACCGGCCGCATGAGTTCTGATGTCGCCAAATCCGGAACATAGTTTTGCCATTCATGTGCTTTGTCAGCTCTTTCAAGTCTTGCGATTCCTAACTCGGTGGCTACCCACAGGACATCATCGTGTTCAACAAAATCGTTCACTGAAAAGCCGCAAATCTCCGCGACGTTGAGCGCCCCGGTGATTCTATAGTCCGGGCGAAATCGTCGAATACCCGAAGCGACTCCCTGGATGCCACACTCTCCAAAATGGGCAGTGCCGATCCAGATGTTTCCCGCAAATGCTGCGATATGGCTGATTGACTCGTAGGTAAGCTGACTCGGTCGGTGATAGCTTATTCGGCCTGACGCAATGTCCTTTCGAACCAGTCCACCGACGCCCCAGGATCCTTCGGCCGCGTAGAACGATATGCCGCCCCACTCTGACACGCCATCCGCAGTGCACGCACCAATATTTTGCTGAAAATTCCTGCCCAGTTCAGGAATTTCCTTGTAATCCATGATCCATGCTTCATCAACAGGCGCTGCAAGGCACGCCTCCGAGTAGAGCGACTCCTGGCGCCTGGGAACAATGACTTCGTCCAGCAATTCCCAGGTTCCATTGTCGTTCAACGCAAGTTGCTTGCCGATAAATTCGCCTCGGTCTGGCACGAAAACAATGGGGCCGACAATTGCCCTGAGCTGTCCTTCCTGAACGTATAGTGCTGCAACACTTGGCAGGCCGCCGTTAATTCCGCAACTGAAGGCTGCGTTCGTTTGCGTCGAAAGTGTAAGAAGCGCCAATACTCCAGCGATTCTGTAGTCAGCGCTCAATACCGCGATCGAAAACCGTTTAATTTTGGCGTACACGAGTTTCCCGAATTGACCAGGGTTGTGGGACCGTAGCATATCCGGTGTCAATGCAATCACTGTTGAACCTTAACTCGTCGGATTCTGGTGATCGTCAGTTTTTGCCGCATGGATAGAGACCGCTCGTATCAGTTCGTCACTGCAACGCCAGTACTATCCGGCCCTTTCAGCACCGCATCTGTCTGGCCTTCACTTCTTAATACAAGCCTTTCGGCAAGCCGGCTGTACGAATTCCATCGCCGCAGTACAGTTCCGGCGCCCAAATCGAGATCCTGTAGTGCTTTACGATGATCGATAAGCACGACAATTCCAGCAGCGACCATCGTGACCCGCCACGTACAGACAAAAATTACACGTCGCCACGCACTGTGGGTCTGTGTTCGCAGGAAATCGGTATGAAAATGCAGGTGTGCGCGTTCATCATTGACCAGCTGAGCCAGTAATGATTTGAGCCGTGATTGTGGCAACTTCGTTGCCAGGAGATGGTAATAGCAGATACCGACCACTTCAGCCGCCAGCAATACCAGGACCTTTAGTCGCAATCCAACTAATCGTCGGGTGAACACGAAAAGCTTCGCGGTCCAGTTTTGTCGAATCAGCGAACCACCTAAATTGCGAATGCAAATAGCCAGAATTTCAGCGTGGCGGTGTTCTTCCGCAACAAACAGCGCCATCGCGCTCGCATAATGATCATCAATGTCCCGGATTGGACTCTGTCTGGCCTGCCCTATTATCGTGCCGCCGCCCGATTCTCCCAACTGGAAGATTGCAAGTGACTTGGCCAAAGAGGCAGGCATTTCAGAGTAGTCCTCTGGTGTTTCCAATTCCGGTAACTGTCTTTCGCTACGACTCGCAAAGAACTGCTGCCACCGTGCCCAGTTGATGCTTTCCGTTTGCATGCCCTACTCCCTTTAATGACCGTATAGAGAGTTTTAACAATGAATTCTGGCGATCTTCGGGACGAAAAGTGTCAGATTGTGGCGAACGGAATTCGAGTTTGTGCGGAATCTTGAATAGACTTCGTCACTGAAGTACAGTACTTCGCAACCTCGACAGGTGAATACTCAGGAAACTGGGTATTAAACGGGAAGACGGTGCGCCCAAAAGCAATCCCGTCACTGCCCCCGCAACGGTAAATGAGACAGTTATTCAACGAAGTCACTGCGCAAAACGCGCGGGAAGGCGAATAACGACAACGCACTAAGCGTTACTCATGAGTCCGGAGACCGGCCCGTCGACTAATCCACAGTTCAGTCGCGGCGGGCGATATGTTGGGATTTCGAATCTCTCCCCTCCCCGATTGGCACATTACGCAAAGTCGGGGAACTTTGTGGGAGACCATCGTGTACAGATTACTTTTAATTCCAGCAATTTCCTGCGGGTTGCTTGCGGGCGGGCAAACGCTTGCACAATCCGGCAACAGCAGCACCTCAGAGTTCGACCAGATAGTTGTGGTTGGCGCTCGAATACCGTTGACGCTCAATCAGATCGGCAATGCAACAACAGTAATTACGCGCGACCAGATTGAACAACGGCAGGCTCGATACGTGACTGACCTGCTGCGTTCGGTACCCGGCTTTTCAGTGAGTCACACCGGCGTTACAGGATCGCAAACACAGGTTCGGGTGCGTGGTTCGGAAGCCAATCACGTTCTGGTGCTGATCGATGGCGTGCGCGCCAATGATCCGGCGACTGGTGACGAGTTTCGTTGGGAACTCCTGACGACAGGCAACATCGAACGCATAGAAATAGTCCGCGGCCCGCAAAGCGCATTGTGGGGCAGTGATGCGATTGCTGCGGTTGTGAATGTCATTACCGGCGCTGGTCGCGGTGGTTCGAATTTCGAATCCTACGTCGAGGGTGGCTCCAACAGCACCTTGAATCTTGGTTTGAACGGTTCCGTTCAGTCCGGGAAATGGTCGATCAACGGCGGCATAGAGCACCTGGGTACGGATGGCAGCAATATCTCCCGTGATGGTGATGAGGAGGATGACTCCGATATCACAACTGCGTCAGTGTCAGCGCGCCTGGATGCCACAGAGGCATTAACGTTTAGTGTTCAGCTGCGCGCGCTGGACGCATATTCGCAATTCGACCCCGTGGATTTCTTCGTGACCGGGTTGCCGGCAGATGGCGATCTTGCCACAGAAACCGACAACATTTACGCCAGTATCGGGGGCACGCTTAAGACTCGTGGCAATAAACTGACACATCACCTGAATGTGCGTTACTACGAGTCAGATAACCGCAATCTTACAGACGGTGTGCAGAATTCGTCATCTTCATCCGACCGCACGACTTTCGCGTATCAGTCTGACATTGATCTCGGAGACAATCGCCTGGCGCTGGCACTCGAACATGAAAAAACCAGTTTCGAGCAACGTGGTGAAATTATCTTTGGCGATCCGAACCAGAACCAGGAAATGGAAATTTCAAGCCTTGTTGCCGAGTACCAGGGTCTTTCATACGAACGCCTGTCCTGGCTGCTAAGCGCCCGCTACGATAACAACAGCGATTTCGATGATGCTGTCAATGGTCGGTTGTCGCTGGCATATGTATTGTCCGCTTCGACAAAGCTGCGTGGTGCAATTGGCACCGGTCAGAAAAACCCGACCTTTACCGAACGCTTCGGCTTTTTCCCGGGCCAGTTCATCGGCAATCCGGATTTGCTGCCGGAGCGCTCGGTGTCTTACGACCTCGGGCTGGACCACGGTTTTCTCGATGGCGCATTGCTTTTGCAGGTAACGCTTTTCAAGCAGGATCTCAGAGATGAGATCGACGGTTTCGTATTCGATCCGGTTACATTTACATCGACGGCGGAAAACAAGGACGGCAAGAGTGAACGCAGTGGCCTTGAACTCGGCGCACAATGGACCGTGAACCAGCACTTCGGTCTCAACGCTGCATACACTTACACAGATTCGACAGAGGAGAATTTTGCGGGTGAGGATGTGAAGGAATTGCGCAGACCACGACACGCCGGCAGCCTGGCCGCGAATTACCGCTCAAATAACGATCGCCTGCAAGCGACTCTGACCGCCGATTACGGCGGCACGCGCGACGACATTTTCTTTCCGCCATTCCCGGCCCTTCCTGAGATCGTAACCTTGCAGAGTTTCTGGTTGCTTGATCTGACCGCTCAGTATCAACTCACATCCTCCTTCGGCATATTCGCAAAAGGTACCAATCTGCTGGATGAAGAGTATGAACAGGTTTATGGCTACCAGACGCTCGGGCGTGCTGGCTATGTAGGTATCCGTGTAAATTTTGGCCAATAGGAATTTGTGAGAATTAACAAATTCTTAATCGGTCAGGCAACAGTCATACACCTCGCACCGCATCCATTTGGCCTCTCACAGGTGGGGCGATGCACTGCTGTCCACAACCTGTGACTTTCCAATCTAGGAATTTAGTTGCCTTTTGAGTTCAGCGACTTCCGCTTCCAGCGCTTCGACCCGCTGCGCAAGGCTGGAAACGCTGCTGCGTTCGGAGACCTCGCTTATGCTTGCGGCCTGTGCAACATGTGCATCAACGTCAACCGGACCGGAAAAGAGGTGCATGTACTCAGAGTCTTTGCGGCCCGGCGTGCGTGGTAATTGCATGACCAGTGGGTCGCCTTCGGTCTCCATCAGGCTGTTGAGAGCTTCTACAACGTCGCTATTATCAGCAAAAGTATGCAGACGGCCGGTGTGTGCCCGGAGCTCTCCGGGCGTCTGGGGCCCGCGTAACAAAAGCAGGCAAACGATCGCATATTGCGCTGGCTCAAATTGATAATCACTAAAACGAGAGTTGCAAAAACGCTGCGTGTATTTTTCCGTCCTGCTCTTGAAGTTCTCCTCAGCTCGCATGAGATGTTTGGCTTCCAGGTCGCGTGCGGTTCGTTGCACTATCCCCTGCTCAAGTTTCATCACGGGACTACGGCCCGACTTTTGGTTGCAAGCGCTGGTTAGCGCGTTAAGGGTCAATGGATACTGATCCGGAGTAACAACGGTTTTTTCGAGCAGGCAGCCAATGACACGAGCTTCATTGGCGGTTAGTTTTGGCAGCACTGGCGAGCCCTCTTGAGACGAATTGTGGTGATATGGTGATTGTTGCAGAATTGGGCCGCTACTATGAAGTCATTTCTCTGTTCAGTTTTTCTATTGTCATTATTGTGTGCGGCATTTGCCAGTCGGGGTGAAGCAGCTGGTCAGCGTCTGGTGGCCATTACCTTTGATGATCTCCCGGTTGCAACGTCTGTGCACAAAGACGAGGTGACGCGGCGAAAAATAACGCTGCGGCTCCTGCAGTCCATTGTGCAGCGGGAAATTCCAGCGATCGGTTTCGTCAATGAACGCGGATTGCAATTAGATAATGTAACTGATGATGAAATTGATGAGCGCAGGGTCGATCTGCTCAGACTTTGGTTGGCGGCCGGGCTTGAGCTTGGCAATCATTCCTTTTCACATTTTGACTTGCACAGGACCGATCTGGACGAATTCAAAGCGGATGTGATTCGCGGGCAAGAGGTTACAAGCGAGCTGCTCGCAGAACGCGGCCAGACCATCAGGTATTTTCGCCACCCTTTCCTGCACACTGGCATCTCTCTGGACACCAAGCGTGATTTTGAGGAATTTCTGACGCAGAACGGCTACCAGGTTGCGCCCGTGACCATTGATAATTCCGAATGGATTTTCGCCCGCGCATACGACCTGGCATTGCAGGCTGGTGATTCGGAGCTCGCGGAGCAAATAGGCAGCGAGTACGTCGCTTATATGCTGGAAATGTTTGAGTTCTACGAAGGCCAGTCGATCCTGCTATTTGAGCGCAATATTGCGCAGGTGCTGCTCTTGCACGCTAATGAGTTGAATTCGGCCTGGTTTGGCACCTTGGCGGACAGTCTTGGCGAGAAGGGCTATGCGTTCATATCCCTGGCAGAGGCTCTGCAGGACCCTGCCTACCAGTCGCCCGATACTTACACTGGCCCCGGCGGCATAACCTGGCTACATCGTTGGGCAATCACCAGGAAAGTGGATCCAGCCATGTTTATTGGCGAACCGGAGACCCCGGAATACATTCTGAAACTGACCGAACTACGCGAACACAACTACACTACCGATCAATGACAAGGTCGGTAATGGATGTATTCCGGGATTTGGTTACGGGGGCACCCTGCCCTAGATTGCGACGACGCCCATTCCGACAATCAGAAGCAGGACAGCGATTGCTACCCACCATTCGGCGCGGTAGGCATCCGTGAGAATGCGTGAACGCCGGTTATAGCAATCTATGGTTGGGTCGTTGCCCGGCAGAGTCACCGTAGTACCGAGACTCTGAGTTTCCACAAAGGACTCAGGGTCGTTGCTCGTCCGGATACCGGCAGCATGTTGCTGTTGACTGGATCTCATCTTACAACTCCCGTCTTATAACGCCGTAATCAGTATGGGCCTTGTCAGCTGAGTAACCGTGACAGCGTTCACGATACTGGTCGTTTTCTATTTTGTTAAATAGCCGGTTTTCTTCTTAATGTCAATTACTTGCCGTTACTTCCTCAAATCAGACTGATGTCTGGACAGGTGGCTGGAGACGCTTAAGAGCAGCTCGAGGCAAACGAATTATCAGCAAATATGTGAACCACGACCGCCTATCTGCGTGCCTGCGGAAGAATTCTGGAGTACTCTTTCGGCTACTGAGACCGACTAATCCCTGTTACGGGTGTGGAGAAAAAGATGGCAATGTTCAGGAAATCAGATGACGACGGGCGGGAACTTTCGTCGCCACCAAAAATAGGACAAACGCGGCCCGTTCGTTCCAAGAACGTATCAGTGATCGGGCCAACCCTGGTCATCAAAGGTGAGTTGTCGGCTGATGAAGACCTCGTTATCGAAGGGCAGATAGAGGGCACAATTGCGCACCACAAGAAAAACCTCACGGTGGGCAAAGAAGGCCGGGTCAAAGCAGATATCCATGCCAGCTCCGTCATCATCGAGGGTCAGTTGGTTGGCAATATTCACAGTGAAGGAACTGTTTCTCTGTCCAGGACTTCCAGCGTCAAAGGCGATATTTACTGTGGACGAATCGTTATGGAGGACGGCGCCAGATTCTCGGGCAGAATCGAGATGGGAGAGGCGCGAAAAGCTACGGTGGCGAAAGAGCCTGTGAGCGTCGAGTCGGGCTCAGTAGAAAAAATTTCCGCCTGATTCCCCGGCATCGATGGGTGGTGTGCCCAGTCTCGTTGCCTTGCATAACTCGCTTTTGTGAGCTGATTCTGGACCTTACATTACGCTGAGAACATACTGCGGTATGCATTATTCGATGTATATCGCTCCTGTGCTCGTGCCGGTTCTGTTCTGGGCCGGGTATCACTATTACAAGGACCGACACCTGCCGGAGCCGTTGGGCCATCTGCTGCTGGCCTTCATTCTCGGCATCGTTGCCTTTTGGCTTGGCAAACTCATGTACGTCGGACTGGGATATGTTGACCTGCGTTACGATGCCTACGTGCTGGCGGATCGAAACCCGGTCGGGCTGTTTTTTTATGCGGTCCTGGTCATAGGTGTTATCGAAGAGCTGGTAAAAATGGTGTTTTTCCTGCTCATCATTTTACGTTTCAAAGAATTCGATGAGCCTATCGACGGCATAATCTATGCGTCATTTATCGCGCTTGGCTTCGCGACAATGGAGAATATTCAATATTTGCAGTTTGTTAGCGGTTTCGAAGCGATAGCCAGGGGATTTGCCGGTCCATTGGTCCACATCCTGTTTGCGTCAATCTGGGGCTTCTACATTGGTGTTGCCCATTTGCAGGGGAAAGCGTTGCTCGGAACTGCGCTGGGCGCGCTGGCTGTTACTGCTTTGTTACACGGAATCTATGATTTTGTGGCAATTGCGCTGCCAGTCACGGCGTTGCCAGCGTCTGCGCTACTGATGCTCGGCATCTGGATGTGGCGCATGTACCTTATCCGCGACCTGCACAGCGAGGCGCAAGCCGACCCATCCAGTAGTGATTACTAGGATCGGTTATACGGATTGCACGAATCGTCGGCGGGCCTTTCCTGTGCCGGGTCCTCAAGGCACAACTCGGTGCTCTCTTCCAGCATGAGCTCCTCGCAGCGTTTCTGTATCAGGGACAGATTCAACGAAACGTTTGATTGTGAAATTGGCGTGTCCATTCTATTGCCTTAAGCGTTGTGTGATCTTTGCTGCCATGCTGTCGCTCTATAGCGACATCTCTTCTGTCGCAGTATAGAGACAGCGTGGCTCCTGAAATGTGAGGCACATCACATTTTCAGGGTCACTTTTGTTTCAAATCAACGTGTTATGTAAGATTCTTAAATCACACTCTCATATCACAGTGGCCAAAAAGAAGGCCCGCGAACGGGCCCTCTTTATAACTTCCTGACTGGCCTCTTACGGCTCAATACATTCGATCGTAGCCATTACACGCGCGGTGCAGGCCGCCGCGTTGAACCCGCCACTGAAATTCGGCAATTCGGATAATTCTAGTAACGAACGAGCGCCGAGCCCCAGGTGAAGCCAGCACCGAAGGCTTCGAAAAGCAGGAGTTCGCCACGCTTGATGCGGCCATCTCTGACTGCGACATCAAGCGCCAACGGGATCGACGCGCTGGACGTGTTGGCATGCTCATCGACAGTAACGACGACATGCTCCATTGGTATATCAAACTTCTTCGCCGTGGCGACAATAATCCGCAAATTGGCCTGATGCGGGATCAGCCACGCTATGTCCTTTTTCTCAATGTTGTTCGCACTCAGGGTCTCACGCGCGATAGAACCGAGTGTGCCGACTGCTTTCCTGAAGACTTCGTTGCCCTTCATCTGGATAAAGGCTGCTTCACTGCGCACCGCATCATAGCCGGAGGAAATACCCGCCGGTACATGCAGCAAATCTTCGTATTTTCCATTGGCATGAATATGTGTCGACAGGATGCCTGGCTCCTCCGCAGCGCTAAGAACCACTGCACCGGCGCCATCGCCAAACAGGACGCAGGTCGAGCGGTCGGTCCAGTCGAGAATTCGCGAATACGTCTCGGAACCAATGACAAGAGCATTAGTTGCGCCACCCGTGCGGATAAAACGGTTGGCGATATCCAGCGCGTAAAGAAAACCGGAACAGGCGGCGTTTACATCAAATGCCGGTGAATTTTCAATTCCCAGCTGCCGTTGCACAATACATGCTGTGCCGGGGAATATTTTGTCCGGAGTCGACGTTGCGACGATAATCAGATCGATGTCGCCGTTCTCAATTCCGGCGGCCTCTATTGCCTTGCGCGATGCGGCGACCGCCATATCTCCGGTGGTTTCATTTTCGGCAGCAATGTGGCGGCGTTTGATGCCGGAACGTTCCCGTATCCACTCGTCTGACGTGTCGAGCATCTTTTCGAGCTCTTTGTTGCTCATTATCCGTTCTGGCAGGTAGCCACCAGTGCCGGCAATCTTTGACCATGTCATGCGACCAGATCCTGTATAAAAATTCTGTTAATAAATGAAACGCTTAACGCCGGATGAAATCAGCCAGTTCACGAATGGTTGGATAATCAAACAAGTCGCTGATGTCTACCTTGCCCGGGTGTTTTTCCTCTATGGCAAGCACGATTTCCGTCAGTGTAAGAGAGCTGACCCCTACTTCAAACAAGTTGTCATCCGGTCCAATACGACGTTCTTTGGAAAACTCCCGGCAAATAAGTTCTATTTCACTGACCAGTGGGTCGTCGTCCAGATCTTCACCGCTGTCAACCGATGCGGACAAAGATTTTACGACATCACTGAATTCGCCATCGAGATAGGCAGTGGTCAGGTGAACTCGTTGTACTTTGCCGCTGGTTGTTTTCGGAATACGCGACACTGGAATCACATGATCGACTTCGAGCCCGGTATGTTCACCGACCGTGGTACGTACCTGGTCAGCCAGTTCGCGAAAGGAATCGATATCCTGTCGAAACAGAATAAATACCAGTAGCTCTTCTGCCTGGCTTTCGGACGAGCTGACGCCGGCAACAACCACCTTGCCAAGGTCCAGGCCGTCGATGCTGGTAATTATTTCCTCGAGATCGTGCGGGTAATAATTCTGGCCATTCACAATAATGATGTCTTTGGAGCGGCCGGTGATAACCAGTTCGCCATCCACAATTACGCCAACGTCGCCGGTTTTCAGCCAGTGATCTTCGGTGAACAATTCAGCTTCAGCTTCGTCGTCGTTATACAGGCCGCGAGTGACACTTGCGCCCTGCACCTGGATGTTGCCTACCAGACCATCATCCAGTGGTCGGTTCATATCGTCGACGATGCGAATCTCGCAGTCGCGGGCAGCACTGCCTACTTTGACGAAACTCACGGCATCCGGGGTGCCCGGTTCTGCATTTACATACGGAGCGCCTATGCGTAACTTATGTCTGTCCACCGTAATGCGGGAATATTCCGTGCCCGGCGTTGGTGTCGATACACAAACGGTGGCTTCCGCAAGACCATAAACCGGAAACATCGTGCTGCGTTTCAGGCCAAATGGCGCCAGCGCCGCCAAAAAGGTTTCGCAGAGATCCCAGGATATCGGTTCAGCACCGTTCAGGATCAGGCGCACTGATGAAAGATCGAGATTATCAAGACCCTTGCGTTCGAAAAGTTTCAGAAAATGTTTGTAGCCGAAATTGGGGGAACAAAGCTGGGTTGCACGTAAATCGCTGGCTTTGCTCATCCACAACAACGGGCGGCGCACAAATACGCTGGTATCCATTACCGCGTGGTTCATACCAGCGGCAAGCACGCTCAGGTGATAGCCAATGAGACCCATATCGTGGGTCAATGGCATCCAGCTCAGGCTCTGGTCGTCGGCGCCCCAACCCGTACCCTCGACGATTGCCCTGATGTTGGTGGTCAGATTGTAATGCGTCAGGCAGACGCCCTTGGGGTCGCTGGTCGAACCTGACGAATATTGAATAAAAGCGGTTTCCTGCGGATTCGGTACAAAGACGCTGCCGGCAGCTCTGGCCGCCAGATCGCTTTCGGTTACTGTTCGTTTTTCGAGTTTCTGTGTAATGTCATTCTGATCATGTGCTTTGCTGAACTGCAGGAGCCGTTCAAGCAGGTCGGAATCTGCATACAGGGTTCCTCTTTGCAGTTGCCCCAGAATTCGGAACAACTTGAAACGGTGTTCGTCGCTAATGCCGACCGCAACGGGGACCGGAACGATGCCGCCCAGAATCGCGGCCCAGAAAGCCGTAACAAATTTTTCATTGGATTTGGTGAAAATGACCAGCTCATCGCCGGCCGACATGCCACGATTCTGCAGTGCGCCCAGCAGGTTGAGGGCGTTGTCCCATAATTGTGAAAACGAGACTACGGTCTCGTCCTTATCACCATCGATAAAACGGATTTCCCGCTCTTTCGTACGCGCATCCTGCAGGAGTTGCGTCAGATCGTCGTAAAGTTGCATCTATTGTTGTTCGCGCAGGTTAGGAAGCAGGAAGATATCATTTTGCGTACGCAGATTTATACCCAGTTCAAGCTCTGGTTCATCATTTGTGGCCAGTGTCATATGAAATTTCTGAATGAGCAAGCCAAGATGAACCTTCATTTCCAGGAATGAAAAATACTCTCCCAGGCACCTGCGTGGTCCCAGGGAAAAGGGGAAATATGGCCGATCGCCCTTTTTGTATTTGCTGTCCTTGCCAAAACGATCCGGGTCAAAACGATCCGGGTCCGGCCAGTACTCTTTTGTGCGGTGCAGGATAAATGGCGACAGATAAATATCGGTGCCGGCATTTACGTCAAATTCGGTAAAAGCGTCATCCTGCTCTGCTCTTCGTGTAAACAACCAGACTGGAGGGTAAAGCCTGAGTGTCTCCTCAAGCAGCGCCTGTCCGTAGACCATTTCTGTCAGGCTTTCCTTGTCGATCAGCGTCGGCTCGGGCAGTTTCTGCCGGGCTTCCTGTAGCAACTTTTCTTCCGCGTCGGTATTGCGTGCAATCAGGTACCAGGCCCAGTTGAGCGTACCGGCCGATGTTTCGTAACCGGCAACGATCAGGGTCATCAATTCATCGAGCAGCTCGTCATCTGTAAATCCGTTGCCGCTCTTGTCGGTTGCAGAAAGATAGATGGTCAGGAAATCGAAATGATCGATGTCGTCCGCTGCCCGGCGTTCGGCAATAATACTGAGCAACAATTCCCGTAATTCACGCAGTTGCATGACCACCCGTAAATCCCGTTTTGAATCCCTGCTGAGGAATGCAAAAGGATTTATCCCGTTTTGCATGACCCGACGCTCGTAATCAGGACCAAATACGGTCCGCAGAATCAGTTCCAGCCCGAAGTCGCTCATCTCCTGGGTGATGTTGAGCTCACCGCCCGCTTTTGCGATCTCCTCCCAGGCAGTTGCACGTTTTTGCGTGCAGTCAACCATCAGAGTGATCAGCCGATGAACGTTCTTCTTGCTGAATGCCGGTTGGATCATCGTGCGTGAACGACGCCAAATGTCGCCGTCACTGACAATCAGCCCGTTGCCGAGCAACATCTTGACCCGCTCAAACCCTGGCCCTTTTCGGTACTTGCTGTGGTGTTTAACCAGTAACTGGCGCACCTCGGCGGCATCGTTGATAAATACGGCCTGTCGGCCATTTTCTTTTTCCAGGCCGACGACGTTGCCGTACTGCGACTGCAGGTCCTGTAGCAGCGTCAGCGTGTCTGCGTCGATGCCGAGCACTTGTGGTTGCTCAGGACCGGGCGGTTGGCGGAAATCAGGATCAGGTAGGTTCATTTAAGAGGGGCTAATTACTGGCGCAGGTCGCCTCGGCAGGCGCAATATTACATTGACCCGCACGCAACCGATACCGCAAACTTCCTCGCCTGAGGGCCCTTGCCCCGGTTCATACCGGGTTCATCAGGCCCGTGTAAGGTTTCCAACATGGAAACCGTACTTGGCGCTCAAAGCAGCACACACACCACGGGATGGATGATGTCCGATCAGGCTGACAAACCGGACTTTTCCGATGTCGAATCACGCCGTAGTACCAGGACGCGACGTACGATGTCGTTTGGCCGCCGTCTGTACTACACATTGGGAATGCCGCTGGTTCGTGCCCTCTTTTTCGTTGTTTCCGCAACCTATCGTGTGCAAAAGGTAATTGGCAGCGATGTTGTTGAGCGAATCATTGCCGACAAAAAAGGTGTGTATGCGCCCTGTTACTGGCATCAAAACCACATACTTTGCTCGAATCTGCTGCGTGGCTGGATTAAGCGAGGCTTTCGCGCCTGTTTCCTGGTTTCCGCTTCTGTCGACGGTGAGGTGCCGGCACGCATCGCCACGGCCTGGGGTGCTGAAGTCATCCGTGGATCTGCGAATCAAACCGGCGCCCTCGCCCTGCGCGACATGCAGCAAATGATGAAGCGCGGCATCTCGATTGTTACTACCGCAGATGGGCCAAACGGGCCAAAGTATGAATTCAAGGCCGGTGCCGTTCTTATGGCACGCATAGGCAATGTACCGATGGTGCCGATCGCCTGTGCGGCGGATCGTGCGTGGTATTTGCATCGTTGGGACGATTTCATGATTCCGAAACCCTTCGCAAAAATCGTCCTGGCCGTCGGTGAGCCGATTACCGTGCCTAAGACCACGCCATTGCGTGAAATTGAGGAGTATCGTTTGCAAATGCAATATGCAACTAATGCCCTCATGGCAGAGTCGAAGCAGGTACTTGGTCTCAAAGAGAGCCGCAAAACGTGATTTTGCCGATGCAAAGTAATAGACGAAAATCAACCGTACGGTTTTGTCAGTTGGTGCTGATAGGCATCTGTAGCGTCTTTGTAGCCGCACGCCCCGCTCTTGCCAGTGAGGCGCTGGTGCCGCACAACGCAGAGTACAAGATCAAAATAAGCATTCTCGGCGGGAGATTACTGACTTCATTTCAGACGACCGATCAGGGTTACGCCGCCACGTCGACGATCAAAGCGACCGGGATGGCCCGCCTGGTCGCGCGTGGCAACATCACAGAAAACTCTGTCTTTACGGATTTTGACGATGGTATACGCCCCGCTGAATTTCACTCTGTCGATTCTCTGTCACGGGGCGGAGAAATCGTCGACCTGGCGTTTGACTGGGATACGCAGGAAGTTTCCGGACTGATTAACGGTGAGGACTTTCGGGCCGACCTGGACGGCATCGTGCATGATCGGGTCTCGTTGCAGTATGCGCTGATGCATGACCTGATGAATGGCGGCCACCGGGATACCTATTCGTTGCAAGACGCAGAAAAACTCAAACTGCTGACAGTGACTGACATGGGCAGCAAGATCGTGAAAGTGCCTTTTGGCAAGTTTGAGGCAATAGGCATTCAGCATCGCGCCGGCAATTCGTCGCGCGTAACGACACTGTGGTGCGCAAAAGAACTCGGCTATTTGCCGATCATGATTGAGCAACACCGCAAGGGAAAACTAAAAGTGCGCGCGGTATTGGCGAATTACACGCCGACTGTGCAATCCGTAGCGGATTCAGCCGCACGGTAAATCCGCAATGGCTTTCAGGTCAGCGTAATTGCGATCTGCATAAGCAGCAGCATGGCAGCTGTGACGGCTGCACTAACCATTAATGAAGTTCCCCAACGCGCAACGGCCGATGCATGTTCAGCGCCGGCAAAGACGGGCGCTGCCGGCAAAAGCAACAGATAAGCTACCGGCAAGTAAAGCCGGGCTACCCGGGGATAACGATAGATCCAGGTTTTCAGCTCGGTTTTTGCCAACATGTTTTGGGCAATCAGTTTGTGTTCGCCGATTCGGGATTCTGCCAAAGCATGTGCATCCGCAGCTGAAAGACCATCGGCTTTGCCTTCAAGCTGCAGGTCGTCGAAATGGTCATTCAGTTCAGCAATTGTTCGTTTGACATGACCCGGCGTAATTCCCGATTTCAGCAGGTAGCGACGTAGCTCTTCAAACGTTTGCTCAGGCATTTGCGGGTACCTCCAGCGCGGCTGTAATTCCAGTCTGAATTCTCTGCCATTCACCGTGCAGGCGTTCGAGCCGCTTTTTGCCTTTGGCAGTCAGTGAATAGTAAACCCTGGTTCGGCCAGCGACCTTCTTGCGTTTCGCCCTGAGCGAACCATGCCGCTCGAGTGCGTGCAATACCGGGTAAATGACGCCCTCCCCCAATGAAATTGCATCGCTGGTTACAAGCTTGATCGATTTTACGAGCTCGTAGCCATACATCTCGCGCTGCCCAAGCAGGCGTAACAACAGGAGCTCCGGTACGCCACTCATGAAAGGAGGATTTGTCTGGCCCATAAGGTGGAACCGGCGAATGGCTGAAGATCTCAGCACTATACCTCGTAGCTCGAGGTATTTCAATATATACATAGTGGTTCTAGGTATGTATACTATACCTAGTAGCTCAAGGTATCGCGACGGGAGAGTGCCTCCAGGCACAAAACGAGGACAAGAAAATGCTTACTCGCTTTTTAACCGCAGCAACAGCCGGAATGGTCATGACAGGATTCCTGATTTTCGTAATGAACTACCTGATAGAAGTCAGTGAGGCGGTCGAATCCACGCCACGCCCACGAATGACCCTTGAATTCGGGCGCCAGGTAGAAGAAAGAGACGTTGTCGTACAGCAGCCACCTCCGGACATGCCAACGCCACCCCTACCTGCTCCCCCGCTCAATCCCCCGACTGAGCCGATAGACGGAACTGATGTAATAGGCGTTCGAATGACCCCACCCGCCCCACCGGGAAACATTCATGTTCCTCCCGTGTTGGGCGCTGCGAACAATGCGCTTATCAACATCATTGCCGTACAGCCTAACTATCCACTCATTGCCAGTCAGCGAGGCCTTGAAGGGCATGTCATCGTTATCTTTGACGTTACGGAGATGGGCACGGTCAGTAATGTCGTAATCGTCGAATCCAGCAGCCCTGTTTTCAATAAAGCCGCAATAGATGCCGCGTACCGATTCCGTTACAAGGCAAGAATGATAGGTGGCGTACCTCAGGCAACCAGCGGGTTGCGCAAGTTATTCACATTTGAAATGGAGCAAAGCTGACTCTGGCGTCACTACAGCGTCGCTCAGGGAGCGGAGATTGGTGAACCTTTTATCCCGCCGGGTAATCATCGTCTTCGTTCCCTGATTTTTGTTACTCGACTCTGTCGAACTCCTGGATAACCGTTTGCTCCTCATGCTTCTTGCTGCGCAAAGTAATTTCACGACGCAGTGATTGAGCATTATTCGTCAACTCGAACCGGTCGGTTAACTTCACACCATGTTTGTCCAGAGTCTCAACGATCAGTTGTTCACCTTCCCATCCGGTGACACGTTGTGCCTGCACTTCCCCTATGCTGATTATGCGCCGCTCGCCGAAGCGATATTCCTCAACGATCGACCTGTCGAAGCTGATAAACAATCCATGCTCGGTCTGTGTGATTTTAAGAAGCTCTCCTGTTTCCAGGAATACGTGCACAACGCCGCCCTGTACTTTGCGCGGTTTTCGGTTGCGTGAGCCACTGCTGGATTTGACGCCGCTGGTCTTGCGGATTGCCTCGCGCAATTTTCGCTGATCATCTGCCATGTCTGCGCGAATTTGCCACTTGCCACTCAGATCAATGCCTGCCGGTACCGTGTTGTCCCGCGACAGCAATACTTCCGGTTGCGCGCAGCCAGTCAGGAGCACTGCGATTGCGATCAGTGTGGTTACGATTTTGCTCATGGCGGTGAAGAATACTCAAAACCGGCCAGCCTTACACGCAAAACAACATCTTTGCGCGGCGTCCGGCTATTTCAGAGCAACGACAATAGAGTTACACAGAGAATCGGATCCGTAAGATCAGACTGCGCCGCCCAATTTCAAGCGCTCTTTGTGATGCAGTTTTAAATCCATCGTTGTCTTGGCGACAATCAGGATCATCAGAATTGGCAAAGGGCTACCAAGCCACATAACGAAACCGGCGCCAAGGACGATTGCGATATGCATCGCGACAATCCGCCCGTACGGACGCTGCATCAGGAGGAACAGGCTGGTGTGCTTGTACTCGTCTTTGCCGATGTAGTTATTGAAAAATGAGAACAGGTGACTGGCGCCAATAGCAGTGACAGCGATCCAGAAATCCCATTGCGAGACTTGCGCAAGTGATGCCCTGGCGCCCCCTTGAAATCCGGCAGTGGAGAAAAACCCGGTGACGGCCATCAGGTGCCCGTAACAGAAGCCACCGTAGTGCAGGATAAAAAAAGGAATGATGAAAAACTTAAAAGCCCGCAGCGCTACCGGGGGCATGTTTTGCTGAAAATCCGCCGGTATTTTCCTGCCTTTCGTAAACGGCCCCAGCCCTGCAAGGATATTGTCTGTCTGGCAACTCACCATTCGTAAAACGTTGATCAGGCCGATGACAACGCTTTCGGTCCAGTAGAGCAGGAGAATTTCCAGCACATTCCAGTCGAACAGCAGGACGCCGACCAACGGAATCAGGTTAGCGAGAATTAGAAAGGTTGCGGATGTCCTGGAGTTCATCGGCTAATCGTCTCATTCGATGAGGCGTGCCTCTGTGATGATTGCCGCAGAATTGTGTTTGTCTCAATCGCGGCAGGATGCCGCTCCCGCGAAATTGGCTCGGAATCCGTGGGAGCGGTATCCTGCAGCGATTGTCGATGGTGGCAGTGTATTTCGCAGGTCATTATGCTCCGGAATATCGTCAATATATGGCGATACATGTAGCTATAATCCGTATCGCTGACAGTACCCAGAGACAACGAATGAGCGCAGAGAATAACGACAATATTGTCGCCAGCACCTGGAGCGGCCCGTTTACGGCTCCCGAGTCATGCCCGAAGAAGGCAGATGTGGTGATCATCGGCGGCGGCATCGTCGGGGTGTCGACTGCCTGGTTCCTGGCGAAACAAGGGATCAATGTTGTGCTTTGCGAAAAGGGGCACATCGCCGGCGAGCAATCGGGGCGGAACTGGGGCTGGGTTCGACAGCAAGGACGTGACCCGCGCGAGTTACCGATGATGATCGAAAGCATGCGGATCTGGCGTGAGCTGGCCTATGAGCTTGGCGAGGATGTCGGCTTCACACAGGGCGGTTGCCTGTTCACTGCAAACGACGACAAACAGATGAACAGTCATCATGAGTGGCTGGCAACTGCCAAAGACTTCGAACTGGATACGCGGATTATTCAAAAGGAAGAGCTGGAGCAACAGGTTGGCAGTACCGCCTCACGCTGGCTTGGCGCGATGTATACAGCAAGCGACGCCAGGGCCGAGCCACACAAAGCGACACCGGCAATTGCACGAGCAGCGAGTCGTGAAGGTGCAACAATTCTTACGGCATGTGCAGTCCGTGGCATTGAATCGGCGGCAGGTAATGTTTCGGCTGTTGTGACTGAACACGGCACGATAGAAACAACAACAGTGTTGTGTGCTGCGGGTGCGTGGACCTCATACTTTTGTCGTTCCCTGGGTATTCAGGTACCGCAATTGCGCGTCCGCGGAACAGTTGTAAGAACGGCGCCGGCCGTAGAAATAATGACCGGTAATCTCTTTGATGACAAAATCGGGATAAGGCGCCGACAGGATGGCGGTTACACAGTCGCGGATGGTTCTTCGCTTGATCACGGGCTCACGCCAGCAACTTTTCGTTTCGCATTCAAGTTCCTGCCAGCGTTAATGCAGGAGATAAAAATTCTTAGACTCTCGATTGGTGGCGACTTTTTCCACGAGCTTGCCTTGCCGAAGCGCTGGGCGCTGGATGCTGAAACAGAATTTGAGCGTGTGCGAGTCCTTAACCCGGATCCAAATCCGCGCGTGCTCAAAGGTATCCGCAAAAACCTTGACGAAGTTTTCCCGCAATTGGCGAATGTGCCGATTGTAGAATCCTGGGCCGGGATGGTGGAAACGTCTCCGGATGTAGTACCGATGATCGGTGAGGTCGGGGATGTTTCAGGGTTCTACATTGCATCCGGGTTTAGCGGTCACGGATTTGGCATAGGACCAGGCGCCGGCAAAGCATTGGCTGCAATGCTGACCGGCGCAGATAATTCGATCGACCTGGAGCCGTTTCGGTTAAGCCGGTTTTATGATGGTTCGCCGATTAGACCCATGTCTACGATCTGAAAAAACGGAGAGAGAAATGCATCGAATTGTAATGGTGTTGTTGATCAGCTTATTGCCGCCGACACTTTATGCTGCGAACCCTAAGACAATTCGTGTCGACTATTACCACAGCGGTAATAACGAAGCTGAAATATTCAGCCTGGATCGAGTCGTGCTCGAACCTCTGGCTTTTTCGGGCAATCTCGGGCAACCGATTGATAAGACATTGCGTGGCAAGTACTCATTCGAGATAGTCGATCCGACCACGGGTGATGTGGCGTGGTCGCGAAGCTTTAGTAGTATTTACGGCGAATGGGAAACCACCGGTGAAGCACGAAAAATGAATCGCACGTTTCACGAGTCGCTGCGTTTCCCGAGACCGGAAAGTACGTTCGAGATCGTCGTAAAGAAACGCAACCAGCAAAATGCCTTCGAAGAAATCTGGCGCATGACACTTGATCCTGATGACTACCTGGTGCACGAGGAGTCGGCGGTCTATGCCTCGCAAGTAGTTGCCATTGAGCATAACGGCGATTCGTCGACGAAAGTGGATGTGCTGTTACTGGGCGATGGTTACACGGCTGAGGAGCAGGAAAAGTTCATTGAAAAAGCACGTGAGCTCACGGAAATATTGTTTGCAACTCCGCCGTTCAAAGATCGACGTAGCGATTTTAATATCTGGGCACTCGCACCCGCCGCTAATCAATCCGGCGTATCCCGGCCATCGACCGGTTTCTACCGTGACTCGCCTGTTGGCGCCAGCTACGATGCTTTTCGCAGTGAGCGCTACGTGCTGACCTATGCCAACAACGACTGGCGACGAATAGCATCGTCAGTTCCTTACGATTTCGTAGAGATATTGACCAACAGCGACGTCTACGGCGGCGGCGGAATCTATGGACTGTTCAGCACGGCCGCAGCGAACAGCGACTGGGCTGGTTATTTGTTCGTGCATGAGTTCGGGCATCATTTTGCCGGCCTGGCCGATGAGTATTACACGAGCTCAGTCGCATACGAGGCGCCGGATGAAATTACAGAACCCTTCGAACCGAATGTAACCGCCCTGCTCGATCCTGAAAACCTGAAATGGAAAGATCTCGCCCAGGACGATACGCCTCTGCCCACGCCGTGGCCGAAAGAGGCCTACGAGAAACATTCGATTGCCTACCAGGTTCGCCGCAACAAGATGCGCCAGGAAAATGTTGCCGAAGCAGAAATGAACAAGTTGTTTTCCGAAAATCAGAAAATTGTTGAAGGCATGTTCTCAGAAGCGCCCTATAACGATACCGTGGGGGCATTTGAGGGCGCGTTGTATCAGGCGAACGGGTACTACCGATCTGAACAAAACTGCATCATGTTCACGCGCACGACGGACTTTTGCAGGGTTTGTGCAGCGGCGATTGAACAAGTGATTGACGAGTACACTCAACCCTGATTTTGGCCGTCGAACAACAGCGAGTCCCTTGGCTCAAATTCCAGAGCGACGGCGGCTTCCAAGCGTAAAGCGGTCGATCGCTGGCAGCCATTCGCGCAGCAGCGTGTTAACCGGCTGTGTCACTTATCACTTAGTCGCTGTCCGGTACCATATCTGATGTGCTGACCTGTCGCCAAGACTCTTCAGGCGGGCTAAGCAGCAAATTGTCGACGTGTGTTTGGAACTCTTTTGACGTTAACGATCCATCACTTTGCCACCATCCAAGTACCGCTTCGATTTGAAGAACGCCAAAAATGTATCGCTCGTAGGGCGCCCAAACGTCGTCCGTCAACAGACCTCGTTGATGCTGTCGGAACATACCCTCAAGAATGTGGAATGATTTCGCGACGAACCAAAGATACGCTCGTACGTCCTCGTCGCTCAATTCATTCCAACTCTCTGCCGCCAGATCGTATGCTCTCGCCAAATTGGGGTTTTGGATCATATTGTCATGCAGTTCAGCCCAAGTAAGACCAAGCTGCACCTCTAGCTCTGCTCGTTCAAGATCGGTGTTCTGCTTGACCTGGATTGCCAAGTACCACAGGGAAACCAGAACGGCTATCGCAGCTACAATTTCGGCGATAACACCAGCGGTCTCCCATGTCATAGAAATTCTCCGATTATGCGATGCAGACGCACGGTACGCTCACGAAACTATTAATCTACGATGAATATCTGCCCGTTTAGACATCCTTCAACAGCCTTGCTGTATGCCAGACCTACTGCCTCGGATGACACGTGAACGTGGCCGTGAAAGAAACCGTCATACTTTTCACGTGACACTTCAAGAACTTCGGGGCTGACCGCATTGATACGAATGCCCCTGGGCATGTCCACTGCGGCGCCTAGAACAAAACCATCAATTGCGCCATTGGCAGCGGCAGCACAGGAACCTCCACGGATCGGATCGCGGTTTAAAACGCCACTAGTGAGCGTGAAGGAACCACCATCGTTCATATAGTCGAAACCTTCCAATACCAAGTTTATCTGCGGCAAAACTTTGTGATTTATGCCCTTCATGAATTGCTCGCCAGTCATTTCATCCACCGCGCCAAAGTGACCATGCCCGACAGCAGACACCACTGAATCTACCTTGCCCACCTCCTGATACATTGTGCGAATGCTATCTACGTTTTCGATATCGACTTGGATATCGCCACTAGACTTACCAACAGAGATGATTTCATGTCGGCCTGAAAGGGCGTCTACGGCTGTTTTGCCAACGGCGCCATTTGCACCAACAATTATGATTTTCATTTTCGCGCTCTCTCGACGAATGGATGGCGACCTAGAGTATTTTCAGGTAGTCCACAATGGAATCGGAAACGTCCGCTTCGGGTGATTAGCAGACCATTTCCTCGATACTACCTCACTGTCTGCTTCCGAGGGTAAAGCGGTCATTGGAATCGCATGAGTATTGCAAATTCTGGCGGTTCGAGCCGTGGCGCCTACCCCTGGTCAGATGGATTTTGTTTCATAAAGTCTGCTAACTGCCGGGCAAACGGCCCGCGACGCGAGACTTTGACTCGCTTAAGGTCCAGCCACCCCGCTAATGAGCGCAATTCATTTGCCAGTTCCGCAATAGCTCTTGCCTCGTCGATGTCAGCTTCCTTGTGGCATGCCAGGACCAGTAATTGTTTGTTTTTCCTGTCGGCCTTGAGATCGACCCGGGCGACGATTTGTTCGTCGAGCAGGAATGGCAGGACGTAGTAACCCCATTTGCGTTTGTGGGCTGGCACGTAAATTTCGATGCGATAGTGGAAGTCAAAAAGGCGTTCGGCGCGCGGTCGAAACCAGACGATGGGGTCGAATGGTGACAGCATGGACGCACACGACACGCTGCGAGGAATGCGTGCAGCTTTCGACAGGTATGCGGGTTCTGCCCAACCTTCGACCGCTACCTTGCGAAATGCACCCTCTTCTTCCAGCTCGTTAAGCCTCGGCATTACGTCTTTGGGCGACATGCGAAAGTAATCGCCAATGTCACGCGCCGTACCAACGCCACAAGCAGTCGCGGCAAGCCTTAGCAATTCGCGCTGAGCTTCCTCTCGTGAATGGCTTTTTAAGCGGTGTTCAGCATCAATCAGTCGTTCCGGGAGGTTATAAACTCTCTGGAAATTTGGCAAACGATCTGCAACGGCAAGTTCTCCGGAGCCGAAGTGATAATCCAGCGCCCAGCGCGGCATGGAGCGATGCCAGTCACCCGGTTTACGTTTGGGTCCGGCCATCGGGGGTAAATCCTGCGCAGTTACAGGTCCGTCATTCTCTTTGACCAGTTTCAGGGCGTCGGCCAGGTATTTCTTTTTGCCTCTGAGTTTCATTATCGGGCTGTTGGCATACGGTCGGTACGCTTTGCGGCGGTGTTCCAGCAGTGGCCACAGTTGGACCGGAACGATCGAAGCCTCGTGTGCCCATTGTTCGGTGAACTCTCCGCGTCGGTAGACGAGTTCGTTCAACCGTGCCCGATCGTAAGCGCCGAGACGCGAATAGATGACCAGGTAGTGCGCCGGCACCAGTACATTGACGAAATCCAGCTGTAACAGTCCCAGTTGGCGTATGACGCGACGAATATGACCGATGTTGACAGCGGCTTTCGGTCGGGCGCGATCAAAGCCCTGGGCCGTTATCGCAACGCGCCGGGCTTCAGAGAGGGAAATGCTGTCACGCGCCATTTACGCGCAGGTTCCGTAGCGGCGCAGATCATCGGCGTATACTCGCCGCTGCATATGAGGATCAATCAGCATGGGTAAAGAATATACGGAAATCGACGGGCAGGTTCAGTCCTGGATGGAACGTCAGCACATGTTTTTCGTGGCAACCGCCCCACTCGCAACAGACGGCCTGATTAACTGCTCGCCGAAAGGTTTGGACACGTTACGTGTGCTCGGGCCTAACGAACTTTGCTATGTCGATATCGGCGGTAGCGGTATTGAAACGGTCGCTCATCTCAAGGAGAACAGCCGCATCGTCATTATGATGTGCGCATTCGACGGTCCACCGAAGATATTTCGTTTCTACGGCAAAGGAACAGCCGTTGAACCGCATGAGGCCGAATTTGCAGAGTTACTGGCTTACTTTGCACAACAACCAGCGGCCCGGAACATTATTTGTGTCCACGTGGAGCGAATAATTGATTCCTGTGGTTATGGGGTACCGCTCTATGATTTTCGCCAGGATCGCGATTCCCTGGCGAACTATTACGGCGCCCAATCGGATGAGGAAATAAACGCCAACCGGGCGCTGCGCAACAGCAAAAGCCTGGATGGCCTGCAGGGCCTCGATAGCGACGAATCAGCATGAAAATTACTAGTTATAATGATTCGAGGTAATGCATGTAACATATTGTAACTTAAAGGTTATGCGGTAACCGTTTCAACCCTGCTCACCATTCGGATCGCCGCCAAAGAAAGCAAAATATAAGCGGCAACGCCGATCCACAGCATCTCAGCGGCGCCGGCATCAATGATCGACATCCTGAGCATTGCGAAAACGCCGCCAGGCACCGCCACAAACAGCCGCAACTGCTCGACCCGCCACGCATAGCTGCGAGCCTCACTCAGCGTACCCAGAGAGTACAAGGTCATCCATAGCAACAGACATGGCACCAACACGCCCTGCGCGCCCTCTGTTGCATACAGAACGCCTATCCAGAGGATGCCAATGACAGCCAGGACAAACTGTGCAAGGACGTAGCGTCGGATCGAAGCACTGACCGGCGGGTTGAATTTATGAAAATGTTCCAGGTCCGCCGGCTGTTTCGGATATTTGGCTGCAACATCGGCAGGACGCCAACCGGTGCGCCGAAACCAGATGCCCACCTTGTCCCGCCAGCGTTTGGCTCTGACAGCGTCAAACCATAGATAACTGTATACCTGCAGATTCGCCCAAAACGGATTCCAGCTTGCCAGCGGCTTGCGAACACCGAATACAACCGGCTCTTCATCCAGTTCCGCCTGGAATGTGCCAAATAGTCGGTCCCACAGAATCAGGGTGCCACCATAGTTCTTGTCGATGTAGATTTCGTTCTGCGCATGGTGCACACGGTGATTTGAAGGCGAGACGAACACCAGGTCAAACCAGCCCAGCTTCTGGACGTGCTGTGTATGCACCCAGAACTGGTAGATCAGGCTGACCGCGTTTACGGTGACAAATACCTCAAACGGCATGCCGAGGAGAAATAACGGCACATAAAAAATCCAGGTGAAAATGAAGCCGCTGCTGGTCTGTCGCAGTGCGGTAGACAGGTTGTAATCCTCACTCTGGTGATGCACGGCATGTTGCGCCCAGAGAATCGACATCTCGTGGCCGAATCGATGCGACCAGTAATAGCAAAAATCAAACCCCACTGCCGCCAGCAGCCACAGGCCGAGGCCTGTGGGCGAGGCATCGAACCAGGCAAGTTGCACGTCGATAAGGGCGAAACCCTGCAGCACATACGCCAGGATTACCGCCGGTATCAGTTTGGTGAAATAGCCCGAAGTCGACATGAACATGCCCACGCTCAGGCTGTTTACGGCGTCATTAATACGGTAATAACCGGTACCCCGCACCCTGTCGATCGCCAGTTCGATCAACAGCGCAAGCAGGAAAAATGGCACAGCCAGTGCGAGGATATCCATTGGTTCAGTAGGTCGGCTCTGTAGGATTCGGATCTTAGTGGTCCGGCGCATTGTACCGGACCGCAGTACCGTTTTAAGCTAGCCGCAACGGATTTTTCGACGGACAGACGATTTTGATGATTGAGCAGAAAGAAATAGACACACTTGTCGGCGCCCTGCAGACGCTTGAAGCGGGATTTGCCGACTTGCCGCAGTTCGAACAGCCGCACGACTGGGAGGCGATGGCCGTTGTCCTGAACGAGGCGGCAGAGAAGATGCAAAACAACTATCCGTATCATCATCCTTTGTACGCCGGGCAGATGCTTAAGCCGCCCCATCCGATTGCGCGCATGGCGTATGCGATGTCAATGTGGATTAATCCGAACAATCACGCGCTCGATGGCGGTCGTGCAAGCTCAGCCATGGAGTTCGAGTGCATAGCAGCGCTCGGCAAGATGTTTGGCCTGGAAAAACCATTGGGTCACCTCTGTGGTGGCGGCACGATGGCAAACCTCGAAGCATTGTGGGTCGCAGGACGCCTGAATCCGGGTAAGAAAATTGTCGCTTCATCGCAAGCGCACTACACGCATTGCCGTATCAGCGAAGTGCTTGGCCTGGAGTTTTCTACTGTCCCGGCAACGCCTGATGGTCGTATGGATGTCATTGAACTGGAAAAACTTCTTGAATCCGGAGGAATTGGCACGGTAGTGGCGACCCTGGGCAATACCGGAATCGGCGCAGTCGATCCGTTGGACGAAATTCTGGCGCTACAAAAGCGATATGACTTTCGTGTTCACGTCGACGCTGCGTATGGCGGTTATTTCAAAATTTCGAGCGAACTGGGACCTGGTGCACGCAAGGCGTTTGACCAGATTGCAGAAGTTGATTCGATCGTAATTGATCCGCACAAGCATGGCCTGCAACCTTATGGCTGTGGGTGTGTGCTGTTTCGCGACCCTAAGGTTGGCGCTCTGTACAAACATGACTCGCCCTACACCTATTTCAGCTCCAAAGCGCTGCATCTTGGCGAGATCAGCCTCGAGTGTTCCCGTCCAGGGGCATCCGCGGTGGCGTTATGGGCAACGCAGAAACTGCTACCGATGACACCGGGCGGAAAATTTTCAAAAGAACTGGACAAGTCACTGCTCGCAGCTCGGGGATTATTCGAAAGAGTCGGTGACAGCGAGAATTTCCAGGCATTGATGCAGCCGGAAATTGATATCATTATTTACGGTGTACAGGCCGAGAATGCGAGCACTGCCAGCAAAAGGGCGAACGAAATATTTGACCGGGCAGCGAACAAAAATCTGCACCTGGCGCTGATCACGTTGCCCGCCAGCATGATCAGCCAGTACTGGCCGGACCTGACACTCGATCAGGATTCTGTTTCCTGTCTCAGGTCCTGCCTTATGAAACCCGAGCATCTCGACTGGCTTGAAGATATAGCAACCATTCTCGAAGATGCTGCCAACGAATGACTTTTTCCTTCAGCGCTGTCGGTCGATCCCGAGCTTTTCTGGTCACCATCATTTTATTTGCGATCGGTAACGTGTGGTCCTGGCTACGCCATAAAATCAATCCAGTATGCTGCGACCAGGAAATGACGGTGGGGTTTCCATTCCCTTTCCATATCAGTGGTGGAATTGCCGGCCTGGAAACTTTCTATGTGCTTGGCTTGCTGCTTGATATCGTGCTTGCGCTGACGCTTGCTGTCTCGGTGACGTGGATTGCGACTGCGTTCAAGAAGCTTCGTTAAATCGACTCGTGGGAGCGGCATCCTGCCGCGATTGAGACCTGCGCGGATCGCGGCAGGATGCCGCTCCTACGGCAATTACCTAGCTACCAGCCTTTGCTTCGCGGCTCGATACTCCTGCTCCATCCGCTTCACCAGGTCGTCAATTGCAGGGATGTCGTCGACGCTGCCGACACCCTGCCCGGCACCCCAGATATCTTTCCAGGCTTTGGCCTTTGAACTGCCGCCGCTGCCGAAATTCATTGTGTTCTTGTCTGCTTCCGGAAGATTTTCCGGATCCAGTCCGGCATTGACGATGCTGCCTTTAAGGTAACTTCCATGCACGCCGGTAAATAATGATGTGTAAGCAATGTCCGCAGCTTCGCTGGAAACGATCATCTCTTTGTAAGCAGCCGGCGCGTTGGCCTCCTGCGTTGCGATAAAACGCGTACCGATATAGGCAAGGTCAGCGCCGATTGCCTGTGCCGCTAATGCGTCGTTACCACGGCTCATGGCGCCCGAGAGAATGATGGTCCCATCGTAGAACTCGCGAACTTCTTTCACGAGTGCGAACGGACTGAGCATCCCGGCATGCCCGCCGGCACCCGCGCAAACGGTAATGATCCCATCCACACCCTGTCCAATCGCCTTACGGGCATGGCGAACGCTGATGACATCGTGGAATACCAGCCCACCGTAACTATGGATAGCTTGCACAACCTCGGACGGTGGCCGGAGGCTGGTAATAACGATGGGCACTTTGTATTTGACGCACGACTCAACGTCCTGTCGCAGCCGATCGTTGCTTTGATGGACTATTTGATTAACTGCGTACGGGGCAACAGGCAGTTCCGGATTAGCCGTCGCGAATTCGTCCAGCTCAGTTGTAATGCGCTCGAGCCACTCATCCAGCACAGGTTGGGGGCGCGCGTTCAGCGCAGGAAAAGAGCCAACAATCCCGGCCTTGCATTGTGCAATAACAAGCTCGGGTCCGGAAACAATAAACATCGGCGCCCCGATGACCGGTACTCGCAATCGACCTTCCAGTAATGCTGGTAAAGACACACTTCTCTCCTCTAACTCACTTAACTGCCCGACTCGGCCCAAAAACGCGGGCATTTTAGCCTGAAAGTCGCTGGCCGCGCCACGTGACCGGGATCACGGCTGCCGGGCGATGCGATTGCTAAACTCCAGTCGTCATGAGTGAACCTGAAACACAAAAATCTACCGACAGCGATCCAACCCGGCACGTTACGGACGCGCTTGAGTCAGTAAAAGTTACAGCGTTGTCGGATATTCAACTCAGGCGACTGCACACGGCGTTGACCTACATGCACGAAGTGCTGGCCAAGGAAACAGCGCGCCGCGCCGAAAATGACGAGGCTGGTGACACGGTTCGCGTCGCATCAGCGAAGATGCCCGCGAAATAATAAGTTACGCCTGTTCCGCCAGGCCACTTTCGAGAAGCAAATACGAGGCTCAAGCCGGAACAGAACAATTGCTGTTAGAATCACGATTGCCTCCAAAACTAGAGAACGCACTGACATGGACAAAATGATCCTGGGTGCTGTCCTGCTCATAGTCGGGATAGCTATTCTGGTGGAATCGCTGTTCGCCGACGGTATCGGTATTGGAGGCAACCCGGATTTTGGTCATGACCAGCTAATCGGCAGCATTGTAGGAGGATTATTAGCGGCTACTGGATTGTTTCTTGTGCTCAAATCCAAATCCAATTCCAATTCCCAAATAGGTCTTCCCTGTATTGTTGCTCAGAGACCAATAATTCCTAAAAGACTGCCAGCGGATTAAGCGGTGAGCCCGTTCCACCAGGCACCCGCAATGGTGCCCCAACGAACAAGAATGTAGATCGACCTCTTTCGGCCGCCGCTGCCGCAACGGCTTCCAGATCCAGGTTGTCCAGCATAGGCATGCCCAGACCAACAATCACCAGCTCGTGCAGTGGAATTGCGAGCCCTTCTACGCCGGAAGGCATCACATCAGAAACGCCGTCACAGCCGATTACGGCCACGTCTCTTGTTTTCAGCCAGGCCGCCAATGACGCGTGGGCGCCCGCTGCCTTTTCCAGGAAATTCCACTGGCCTTCCCGGGCGACCTGCACCCAGCGTCCGGTTCGGATCAATAATACGTCACCGCTTGATATGGTGACGCCTGATTTCTGTTCCCAGGCCTCCAGGTCCTCTGCGGTAATTGCGGTTCCCGCGGGTAGAAAATCAATGCCGAGATAACGCGGCATATCGACCAACACTCCGCGCGCAAATACGCCGTTGATGCCAACGTTTTGAATACCGAGCCGATCTGTGCCTTCGGGTCGAATGCTCTCAAGCGACATGCCATTGTAGAGTTCGCCCTTATGTGTGATGTGCTGCAAGCCGTCCATATGTGAATGAGCAAAGCCATGATAATTCACCGAGTACGTATCGGTGACTCCCACGTGACCGCCAAATTCTCCAATGACTACCTGGTGTTCAAAGGGATTTGTGTTTAGTTCGTCTTTTTCCTTGTTCAGATCCAGTGCCATGGATACCGTTACACCATCTTTAACCAGGGATGCCGCATCGCGGCGCTTGGCGGGAGTAATCAGATTCAGCGTCCCCAATTGATCGTCATTGCCCCAACGGCCCCAGTTTGAAATATCCCGCATTAGCTGGTCGAATTCGACCCGGGTCATGGCTGGTGGATCGCCAACAGCCCATGCCATTTGGGCCGCGAGCAATGTAATCACCGCCAATATGCGCGCTCTAACAGTCATGAAGTGCCCCTTATTGTTTGTTCCCGGGAAATCAATGCTGCCCGGTCTGTGTGCCATGCCATTTCAGGTGCTGGCACACTGTCAGGCCAGCATGAAACTCGCTTCGCAATCCGCAATCAAGGCATCACCGTCGGCGAGCCTGGCCTCTCCTTTCAAAACAATCAGGCGTCGTCGCTTGCTTTCAATCCAGCCGATCAGGTTTATGGTTTGCCCGACTTGCAGTGATCGTCGGTAACGTATTTCGCAGCGTGCTGTGTGCGCTTTGAGGTTTTGCAGGTAAAGCGTGTTGGCCATCACATCGTCGAGCGCAGAGAAAATAATTCCGCCGTGCACGGTATTTTCGAAACCAACATGATTTTCCGTTCCGGTGAACTGACCGGTGCAACGGTCATCAGTCAGCGCGAACTTTATGCGCAAGCCGATTGGATTATCGGCACCACAGGCGAAGCACATCGGTGCTGCCTCAATATTCTCAGCGTCGTTCAATTTCTGTCTCCAGCAAGATCGAGGTAACTCATTCGGTAATAAAATCGGGGTATGCAGACTTCCACCGATAGTCATCGAGTTTACTCATAAGCGTATCGCTATCCATTTGTGTAGCAACACCTTCGTTCATTGCGCATTGAGCCACGGCAACCGCTACCGCCCCGGTCACATCCCACAAGCGTGCAACTTCAGGCATCAGGCAACGGGAAGCCAGTTCGTCATCGCTCAGATTGTCGGCAAGCGCCTGCGAAGCTGCGCTGATCATGTCTCCCGTTACTTCTGTCGCCCCACTAATTATCGTTCCAAGGCCAAGTCCTGGGAAAATGAAAACATTGTTCGCTTGCCCTATTCTTTGCGGTCCACCGCGCATCGGAACGTCTTCAAACGGGCTGCCTGTTGCAACCAGCGCCTTGCCCTGTGTCCAGCGCAAGATACTCTCTGGCGTCCCTTCGCTGATAGATGTGGGGTTGGACATTGGCAAAATGAGGGGCGATTCCGTTGCTGCTGCCATCGTTCGAACCGTCTCCTCATCGAACGAACCACCCTGCCCTGATGTGCCAATCAGCACTGTCGGTTCGTAAGCGCCGACAACACGCTGCAGCGTTCGCCGCTGTGCTTCATTCAAATTCAGTTTGTCAGCCATTGCTGCAGGCCAGGCAAGTTCCTGTTTGTAGTCGTCGAATTTCCGATCGTCACTCAGGATGCCGCGGCTGTCCATCACGAGGATCGCCCGTTGTAATTCGTCCCCGCTCAAGCCGGAGCGCTGCAACTCAACTTTAATTTGCCGTGCAATCCCAAGGCCCGCGGCGCCCGCGCCATAGATCAGAATGCGCTGGTCTTTGATGTCGGCGCAAGTTATGCGGCACGCAGCGAGGATGCAAGCGAGCGCAACGGCACCGGTTCCCTGTATGTCATCGTTAAAGGATGGCACCCGATGGCGGTATTTATCCAGGATTTTCAGTGCGTTTTCTTTACGGAAGTCTTCCCACTGAATAACAACCTCCGGGAAAACCGCGCGAGCGGCCGTAACGAACTCTTCAATCAACTGATCGTATTTTGCACCACGCAAACGTGGCTCGCGCCAGCCCAGGTAGAGTGGATCGTCGAGCAGCGATTGATTATTCGTGCCGACATCAAGGCTGATAGGCAATGTGCGTGCCGGATGGATACCCGCGCCGGCGCAATAGAGCGCGAGCTTGCCGACACTGATCGCCATGCCGCCGGCACCCTGATCGCCAATGCCAAGTATTGATTCGTTATCCGTCACCACCATCAGCTGGACGCCGGAAAATGGTGCCGCGTTACGAAGTATCTGTTCAATGCGACCAACGTATTCAGGTGTGATCCAGATGCCACGTGCACGACGAAAAACGCGACTGAAATACTGCGAGGCTTTGCCGACTGTCGGGGTATAGACAATAGGCATGAGTTCTTCGAGATGCTGGCTCAGGATCTTGTAATAGAGGTGCTCGTTCCTGTCCTGGAGGGCCGCCAGGCCAATATGCCGACCAACGGGATCCTCGTTGAACATGATGGTATTGAAAACTCTTTGCGCCTGGGTCTCGATATCATTGTGTTGCGAGGGCAACAAGCCCTCCAGACCGAAGCGTTTGCGCTCCTCCTGCGAGAACCCCGTGCCTTTGTTGTACAACGGGTAACGCAGCAAGGACGTGCCACGTATTGGCACCTTCAGTTGATGCCCATGCGCTGTTTTGGTCAGCTCAAACTTATCCACGTAACGGTGCCCCCCCGCCTCTGGTTCGACCAATATCCGGGCACAGGCCGCCCGCTGTCAAGCGGTAACGGCCTGTAAGGCGTCAGAGTATCGCTCGTCAGGACGGGCGATACCGTCACCTTGCGCAACCGCAACATGCTGTATTTAAGCCGAAATCCAGTTTGTGAAACAGCCGTGAATGGGTGCCGTATCTACGAGCAAATCACGGAACAATCTGATCGATCGTAATCTGCACCTCTTCTGCTGCAGACGTTTCGATGACCTGTTGACCAAACCAGTCGCCCGGCTGGGCAATCGGCTGTCCGGACATAGAGACCCGGGCCAGGATTTCGATCGACTTGAATCCCGAGGGCACGCGGCCAGGGATCATGGCATCCGCGTCACCTATCTCAACCACTGCAGGTAACTCGGACACTCGTCTTCTGACGGCAGCAAGCGGCGGCGATGGTTGTGCCGGGTCGCGTGCAATGATGAATACGGTGGCATCCTGGGGGGCTGCCTCGGCTGCCGCGCTACCTAAAGACACATTGACATGAATAATGAGCTGCCGGACTCTCTCCTGAACCCTCTGCAGGGGCCGGTGCAGCTTCACCACGTAACTCTGCGATGCGTTGCCGCAGCATGCTCTCGATATTTGGTGGGGGAGAAGTCGCAAGCAATGCTTCCCAGCGCTCGGCACCAAGCTCTGGTTCCCCACGATCTACCGCCGCCATGCCTGAGTAAAATAATGCTTTCGGGTTGTTAGGCTCAAGGACTAACGCATTTTCAAACAACTCGCCGGCGCGATCGTGCAGTGTGCGCGGGTCACTCAGCATAATTACCTCGCCGAGATCCGCCAGAGTTTGCGCATTCTGACCGGATTCCAGGTTTACCGCTTGTTCGTACGCCGTTATGGCACCGGAAAAATCCTTTAACTGAAGATAAGAGCGGCCGAGCATTTTCCACCCTTCAACGTCGGTTGGGTTTTCCTGCAGACGAGCGGCAAGGGATGCAACCATTGCTTCGACATTCGGTGTCTCAGCAACGTCGGTTGGCACTTTCGGTGTGCCAATTTGCGAGTAAATGAATGCGGCGATCGCCGTTACGGCAACGATTGACAGTAGAGACGTTGCCGACATGTTTTTTTGTGACTTATAGAGCGGCACCGCTATGATCAACACGGCCACAAACAGCATACCGCCGAAAATAATCCAGAGCATTGTCTAGCTCGCTGCCTGATCTGGTGCTATTTCGTCGTCATCATCAATAGGCATGGACATGCGCTTACGCACGACACGAATGGCGACGATGCCGCCCAGCAAAATGAAGAGGCCGGGTGCGATCCACAAGATTAACGTCTTGCCGCTCATTCGCGGTCGGTACAGCGCGAATTCGCCGTAACGCACGACCAGGAAATCATAAACCTCGTCGTCAGTTTTACCCTCGGCAAGCATGCGGCGAATTTCCCGTCGTAAGTCGCCGGCGAGAAATGCGTTTGAATCCTTTATCGTCTGGTTCTGGCATTTCAGGCAGCGTACTTCTGAAATGATTGTTTCATAACGGGCCTGGAGCACCGGGTCATCGAATGCCTTGCCAGTGTCGATTGCAAATAGCAACGGCGATGCGGCAAGTAATGCGATCACAAGCAAAAGTTTTTTCATGGGGTTGCACCATTGTCTGCTGCAATTTTCGGCACGAATTCGCGCTCCCAGATCACACGATTGAGCGGTCCGAGGTGTTTGTACAAAACGCGTCCGTCTTTGCTGATCAGGAATGTCTCCGGCGCACCATACACGCCCCAGTCAATTCCTGCGCGGCCGTCTGCATCGTAGCCGGAGGCCACATAGGGATCGCCAAGCTGTTGCAGCCAGGCAAGTCCATCCTCGCGACGATCGCGCCAGTTCAGGCCATAAATAGGTAGCGAATTTTCCTGCGACAGGCGTACCAGAAAATCATGTTCCTGGCGGCATCCGACGCACCAGGTTGCCCAGACATTGACCAACGCAGCCTGGCCTACGTAATCCTTGCTACTAACAGTTTGGCTAAGGTCTTTCAGTTTCGGTAATTCAAATTCCGGAGCAGGCTTGTCGAGAAATGGCGACGGCAACATCGTTGGGTCACGCTGCAGACCAACCATGAATACAGGAATCATGATGGCGAAAACCACCAATGGTGCGAGGTAACGCATCATCAGGCTGGCTCTCCGCTCAGTTTTGTCGTTTTCTCTTTTGCTTTTGCGGTCAATCGATAGCGGCGATCACTCGCTGCAATCATTCCGCCGAGTGCCATAACAAACGCACCCATCCAGATAAACCGAATCATCGGTTTATATTGCACACGCAGGCTCCATGCCTCGTTGCCCAGAGGATCACCTAATGCGACAAACAGATCTCTGTTCCAGCCTGCGTCTATGCCGGCTTCTGTCATCGGGCTTTGCTGTACCAGGTAGGTTCGTTTCTGCGGCCGCAGTTGTGCAACAAACTCGCCGTCTTTTCGAATATCAATCTCTCCTTCGACCGCCTGGTAATTGGGTCCTCGACGTTACGCAAACTGCGCAACTCGAAATCGTAACCGGCAACCGAAACTGATTCACCCTGGCGTACGCTGATATCTATTTCCTCAGTGAATGCTGACACGATTGTCACGCCAATCACGAACATACCAACACCGAAATGCGCGACCGACATGCCAAGCGCACCACGCGTTATACCGGGCGTGCCCGGTGCGCGGCGCAAGGAACGCACAGGATGGATTAACGAAACGACCATGATCCAGATGCCTGCAATGACACCAACGGTCAGCAACAGGCCAAAGCGACCGTACGCAACGATCGGAATCAATATGCCGGCGACAATTGCAAACAGCGCCGGAAACTTGAGTTGATCAAACAAGGGCTTGAACGCCTGGCTGCGCCACGCAGTATGCATACCTACGCCGATCAGCAAAACCAGTGGCAACATCGGAATCGCGAACGCGATTTCGAACCACGGTGGCCTACGGATATCTTGCCGGCCTCGAATACTTCTACACTCAGCGGCGCGAGTGTGCCAGCGAGGATAAGTGCCGTGGCAATGACCAGTAATACATTGTTCAGCAGCAGGAAAGTTTCCCTGGAGAATCCACGGAAGCCGGCGTCTGAATCAAGTCCAGGCGCCCGCCATGCGTACAACGCCAGTGCACCGCCGATCGTTATGCCAAGGAATGCAAGGATAAACAGACCGCGTCCCGGGTCCGTTGCAAAAGCATGCACCGAGATCAGGATGCCGGAACGAACCAGGAATGTACCGAGCAGGCTCAGCGAAAATGCCGTTATCGCCAGCAGCAATGTCCAGCTCTTGAACATCCCCCGCTTCTCGGTGACTGCCAAAGAATGTATCAGCGCTGTACCCGCGA